>Ga0193752_1000277_pt1 | contig 55653 bp, 46 predicted proteins | sample H1c1metaG_FD_144924 | JGI IMG/M metagenome (GOLD analysis project Ga0193752, IMG submission 144924) | Soil microbial communities from a riparian zone of the East river system, Colorado, United States - H1c1 | ecosystem: Environmental > Terrestrial > Soil > Riparian zone | place: USA: East River...
GAAACGCCGCGATGCGCGCCGCGACGAGTTCGTCGAGCGACTGGCCGGATTCGCACACGCGCTCGAGCACCAGCAGCCAGGGAATCATGCCGCTGTCGCAATACGAGAAATCGCGGAAATAGTGGTGCGCACTCATCTCGCCGCCGTAGGCACCGTCTACCTCGCGCATCTTCTGCTTGATGAACGCGTGGCCGGACTTGCTCATGACGGGCACGCCGCCCAGCCGCTTCACCGTCTCGACGGTGTTCCACGTGAGCCGCGGATCGTAGACGATACGCGCGCCGGGTTGTTTGGCGAGAAACGCCTCGGCTAACAACCCGACAATGTAGTAGCCCTCGACGAAAGCGCCTTTCGAGTCGTAGAAGAAGCAGCGATCGTAGTCGCCGTCCCAGGCGATGCCGACGTCGGCGCCGGAGCGGCGCAGCGCCTCCAACGCAGGCCCGCGATTCTCCTCGAGCATGGGATTCGGAACGCCGTGCGGAAACTTGCCGTTGGGCTCGTGGCGCACCTTGATGAACTCGAACGGCAGGTGCGGCTCGAGTTTGTCCACGCTCAAGCCCGCGCCGCCATTGCCCGCATCCACCATCACCTTGAGCTTGCGCAAGGCCTTGCGATTCACGTAGCCCAGCAGGTGCTCGATGTATTCCTTCGACGTCTCGAGCTTCGTGACCTTGCCTTTCACGGCGGCAGGCGCTGGTAGTTTGCCGCTCGCGATCAGCGCGGCGATTTCCTTGAGCCCCGTGTCCGAGCCCACCGGCTTGCTCTGTTCGCGCACCAGCTTGAGGCCGTTGTAATCGGGCGGATTGTGGCTGGCGGTGACCATCACGCCGCCGTCGAGCTGCCAGTTGAAGGTGGCGAAATAGACGCCCTCGGTGCCGCACAGGCCGATGTCGAGTACGTCGACACCGGCATCGGTCAAGCCACGCATCAGCGCCTGTGCGAATTCCTCGCTGGTGAGTCGAATATCGCGGCCCACCGCGACCCTCCTGGGCTTGATGTAAGCCGCGTAGGCGCGTCCCACCTGGTAAACGAGCTCGGGGTTGATTTCATCCGGGATGCGGCCGCGCACGTCGTAGGCCTTGAAGGCCGACAGATTGAGGGTCACTTGGATTTTCCCTTCGAGTTTTGCAAGGCGGGCACGCCCGGGGCCGCATGCGACACGTGCTCGGAGCGGCCGGCGGCCTTGATGCGCGCCACGAGTTTCTTCACGTCCTGAACCTTGGATTTTGGCGCCACCATCACCGCGTCGGCGGTTTCGACGATCACCATGTCGGTAAGGCCGAGCGCCGCGACCAGGCGGCTGTCGGCGTGCACGTAGCACCCGTCGGAGTCCTCCAGCAACACATCGCCGCGCACGACATTGCCGCGCGCATCGGCGGGCAATACATCGTGCAATGCCGCCCACGAACCCACGTCGTTCCAGCCGGCGTCGAGCGGCACCATCACCGCATCGCGGGTCTTTTCCATGACGGCGTAGTCCACCGAATCGCTGCGGCAGGCGCCGAAGATCGCTTCGGAGACGCGCGTGAAATCCTGGTCGCGCACCGCGCTCGCGCTGGCGCGGGCACACACCTCCGCGATGTCCGGTGCGTAGCGTGCGAGTTCATCGAGGAAACGCCGCGCGCCGAACATGAACATCCCGGAGTTCCAGAAGTAATTGCCCGAGGCGATGAATTCCTGTGCGCGCTCGAGGTCGGGCTTTTCGACGAACTGCGCGATCGGCGTGACCGTGCTCACCGGCGCGCCGGGCCCGGTTTCCTCGCGCCGTAGATAGCCGTAGCCCGTCTCCGGTGTGCGCGCGACGATGCCGAAGGCGACCAGCTTGCCGGCAACAGCGGCCGGCACCGCCTGCATGATCGCAGCCTGGAATGCCGGCAGATCGTTGAGCGTGTGATCCGCGGGCAGCACCAGCATCACCGCTTCCTCGCCCGCGGCAGCGAGCACCTGGTGGGCAGCGAGCGCAATGGCTGGCGCGGTGTTGCGCCCGGCGGGCTCTAACAAGATGGCGCCGGGCGTAAGATTCATCTCGCGCAGCTGTTCGGCGACGAGAAACCGATGGGCTTCGTTGCACACCACCACCGGCCCGGTGGCGCCGGGAAATCCGGCCAGCCGTGCCGCGGTCTCCTGGATCATGGTGCGTTCGCCCGTGAGCGCGAGCAGCTGTTTGGGCAGCAGTTCGCGCGACAGCGGCCAAAGGCGTGTGCCGGCGCCGCCGGAGAGGATCACGGGGACGAGGGTCATGGGGGCGGCATCGTACCCGTATTAATAGAATGGGTCATAAATACACGTTCTTCGTCCCAGCGTGCCGCCACCGCGTCTAGCTAGCCTGCGCCGCCTCGCCGCGGCCAATCGCATAGTAGGTAATTCCCTGCTTCGTCATGAGGCCCGGGTCATACAGGTTGCGACCATCGAAGATCACCGGCGACTTCAGCTGCTTCTTCAGGTTGTCGAAGTCCGGGCTGCGGAATTCCTTCCACTCCGTGACGATCGCCAGCGCGTCGGCGCCTTCGAGCGTTTCACGCGCCTTGGAGCAATACACAAGATCGGCACGCTCGCCGAAAATGCGCTTCGCTTCCTTCATCGCAGCCGGATCGTAGGCGCGCACTTTCGCGCCCGCGTTCCACAATGCCTCGAGCAGCACGCGTGCAGGCGCTTCGCGCATGTCGTCCGTGCCCGGCTTGAAGGCCAGGCCCCAGACTGCGAAAGTCTTGCCCTTGAGATTGCCGGTGTAGTGCTTCGAGATCTTGGCGAACAGCACCTGCTTCTGCGCCTTGTTGACCGTTTCAACCGCGTCGAGCAGCGCGGGCGTGTATCCGGCGCTGCGCGCCGATCGCGCCAGCGCCTGCACGTCCTTCGGGAAACACGAGCCGCCGTACCCGAGACCCGGGTAGATGAAGTGATAGCCGATGCGCGGATCCGAGCCGATGCCGACGCGCACTTTTTCGATGTCCGCGCCGAAACGCTCGGCGAGATTCGCAAGCTCGTTCATGAAGCTGATCTTGGTCGCGAGCATCGCGTTGGCGGCGTACTTGGTTAGTTCGGCCGAGCGCAGGTCCATGATGATGAGTTTTTCGCGGCTGCGCGTGAACGGGTCGTACAACGCGCGCAACAATTCGGTGACTCGCGGGTTGTCGGTGCCGACCACCACGCGGTCCGGCCGCATGAAGTCTTCGATGGCCGCGCCTTCCTTGAGGAATTCGGGGTTTGAAACCACGTCGAATTCGAGTTCGACACCGCGCGTCTTCAGCGTCTCCTCGCAGGCACTGCGCACCTTGTCACTCGTGCCCACCGGCACCGTGGACTTGGTGATGACCACCTTGTACTCGGTCATGTGTTCGCCGATGGAACGCGCCACCGCGAGCACGTATTTGAGGTCGGCCGAGCCGTCTTCGTCGGGCGGCGTGCCCACAGCGATCAGCTGGAACAGGCCGTGATCGACGCCCTCCTTGGCCGACGTGGTGAACTTCAGGCGTTCCGCTTCGATGTTGCTCTTGATGAGCGCATCGAGGCCCGGCTCGTGGATGGGGATGATGCCTTGCTTGAGGCCATCGATCTTCTTGGCGTCGACGTCGACGCAAAGCACGTCATTGCCGGCATCGGCCAGGCAGGCGCCGGTGACCAGACCCACATAGCCGGATCCAAATATTGTGACTCGCATGAAGTCCCTGTGCGCGCCCGGATGAGCGCAAGGGCCGGGATTCTATCGAAATCGGCCCCTCTGAAGTGTCGCGAACCACTATAGGAATGCCGGAGGTGCCCTTGACCCCGGCGGCGGCCAGAAATCTCAGGGGAGTCCGTCACTCAGGACACTGCCGTCAGCTGCCTGGGATTGCAGTCCGCCGGAAATCATGAATAACGAAGCGGGTCGCGGCGGACGCGCGAAGAGCCACTTCAACATGCGGGAGGCCTGAGATTTTTGAAACCAGTCCGCATCGCGTGCGAAGTCGGTTGTTTGCTGAAGATGGCCGTATGACACGATCGTTTCGCGAGCCGGGAAGACGCGACGCCAGCAGTATTGCAAGACGGCCAGCGGCGAACGGCACCAAGGAAGCTCTGGGAAGGCGGCCAACCGCGGGTTCGACGCGGAAACTTCCGCCAGCCGCAGATCGCGAACTGCCCTGCGGTGCAGGACTCCGCACTCTCGTGACAGCGCGTCCAGCACGCGAGGCGGAATGGTGTCTGTCCAGTACCGATCGGTGAGCAGCAACGGGGCGAATGTCCACCAACGCTCGCCCGCTTCAAGTCCGGCCGCCAGCAACCCGTCCCAGTCCGACTGCTCGAACTGCGCCGCGAGCGATGCGATGTCGTGGAGCTGGATGGCGCGCAGCCATTGAGTGGCCATGTTGCCCGCGGCATGCAGGAGCAGGTGCCGCATCAAGGCGACGCGCGACGGATAAAACCCGACGCCATTCGCCCCGGAGGGCGCGAATATTTCGCGCGTGATATCGAAGGTCCGGCCCGCGAGGCGTTCCTGAATTGAAAAATGCAGATCTACACCGATCGCGCGATCTGAGTGTTCACCGAACTCTTGGCGGGCGGAGCTGCGTAGCGGTGAAAACGCGATGTGCTTCCAGGACTCCTCATCCTCGCGGTATCCGAGCCCTTGTAACAGTGCCGTCGTGGCGGCGCCGTCAGCGCTGTTCACGAGGAGGTCGAGGTCGGCGAGCGGGCGTGAACCTGAAGGTGCGAGACCGAACTGCGGAAGTGCCGCGCCTTTGAGAACCACGACACGAATGCGCGCCTCGGACGCCGAACTCGCCACCGCATCGACCAGGCGGGCGACCGATTGCTGACGCTCGGCAATATGTGCGCGCTGCTGGTGCAGGAATTCTCGCCAGCCCGGGGCAGCGTGCCAATTGGAATTGCGCGCAAGTACTCCGGCCATGCCGTGCATGGTCACTACCGCACGCGCCACGCCCCATTTCCAGGCTGGCCAGTGCGGTTCCGGCGTACCGGCGCGGGCGAACTCCGCGGTGATGCGCTCCGTGACCTCGGGCATGGCGCCGAGCGCAGCGCGCACTACTGATGTCGGCAGTTGAGCCATTCTGGGCGGCAGCGATATCCCGATATCGCCCGACATGCAAGCTGCGGATCGGTCAAGCCGGCGGGCGCGGGCGCAGCTCTCTTACTTTTTCGGCATCGGACAGCACTGCCCCGCTCACGCGCGAACCACCGTGCAGCCAGACATGGTCCTGCACCCGTTCGGCGGGGCGGTATTCAGGCACGGCGCGCAGCAGCACTTCGCGCGCCCGCTCGCAGTCGAACCGGGCAGAACACTGCGCCAGTTCATCGAGTACGTGGCGCACCTGCTCCCACGGCAGACTGTGCTCCATCGCACGCAGGATGCGCGGGTGTTCGGTGCCGGTGACGTTCTTGCCGATCAGGAGCTCTTCAAACAACTTCTCGGCCGGGCGCAAGCCGGTGAAGCGGATTTCGATGTCGCCTTCAGGGTGCTTTTCATCGCGCACCGTATATCCGGCGAGTTGGACCATGCGCTTGGCCAGGTCGGCGATCCGCACGGGGCTGCCCATGTCGAGCACGAACACATCGCCGCCCGAACCCATGGACCCGGCCTGGATCACGAGCTGCGCGGCCTCGGGGATCGTCATGAAATAACGAATGACATCGGGGTGCGTGACGGTGACCGGGCCACCCTCGCGGATCTGTTCGCGGAACAACGGCACCACCGAGCCCGAGGATTCGAGCACGTTTCCGAATCGGACCATGCAGAACCGCGTCCCGTGTCCGCGCTGCTGCATGCCCTGCAACACCATCTCGGAGACGCGCTTGGTGCAGCCCATCACGTTGGTGGGATTCACGGCCTTGTCGGTCGAAACGAGCACGAATGTCTCGACGCGACATTCCATCGCGGCTTCCGCGGTGTTCAACGTCGCGAAGATATTGTTGTGAATTCCTTCGATCATGTTGTGTTCGACGATCGGCACGTGCTTGTACGCGGCGGCGTGGTACACGGTCTGGATGCCGTAGGTGGTCATGATCTCGCGCACCCGGTGCTTGTGGTGCGCGTTGCCTAACAAGGCGACCAGCTCGACGCGGCCTTCGACCCGCGCGCCGGCTGAGAAAAGTTCACGCTCGATCTCGTAAAGTGCGTGCTCGGAGACCTCGAGCAGCACGAGCCGGCGCGGCGCGAGCGCGATGATCTGCCGGCACAGTTCGGAGCCGATCGAGCCGCCGGCACCCGTGACGAGCACCGACTTGCCACGCAGGCAGGCACCGAGCAGCGCCTGGTTCGGCGGCACGGGGTCGCGCCCCAGCAGGTCGTGTACGTCGATATCGCGGATCTCTTCGAGGCGCGAGTGGCCGGAAACGATCTCGGAAATCTCCGGAACCGTCTGCACCGTGAAACCGCCCGCCGTCAGGCGCTCGATGATTCCGCTGCGACGGCGGCGTGACGCACTGGGCACGGCCAACAGGACCAGCCCCGCATTCTTGCGGCGGCGGATATCGAGCAGATCCGCCGGTGCGTAGACCCTGATGCCGCACACTTGCGCGCCCCACATCACGGGATTGTCGTCCACCACGGCCACGGGCTTGAACTGGCCGCGCGTCTTGAGCGCGGAGCACAGTTGCGCGCCGGCTGCGCCCGCGCCATAGACGATGACGCGCACCGCGCCCGACACCCTCAACCGCAGCAATTCGCGCGCACCAAAACGCGACGCGCCGACATACAGCAAACTCACCACGAAATAGATCACGAAGGTTTCGGCGGGCAGCGGTTCCGCGAGGAACGCGTTCGTGGCCGCCACAATCGAGGCCGAGAACGCGACGCTGAGCCCGATCGTCTGCGCGGCATGGATGCCGAGAAAACGGATGACGGCCCGATACAGACCGAGCCGTACAAACAGCGGAATCGTCGCGAGCAGCGCCACGAAACACAGCAGTTCGATGCGGGCGAAGCCGAAGTCGATGGTCCCGGTGCGAAGCGCCACCGCCGTCCAGAGCGCCGCCGGGATCGCGATCACATCGCACCCGAGCATGATCAATTGTTTGGACAGTCGACCGAGGTGTTTGGCGTTCCGGATGAGGCGGGCGCTATGCCGGCTCACCGTGCTGGCACGGCGTCTAATATGTCTGCGGCGCATGTCTATTCAGCTTTTCCATCCATGTTCATGACAGCGTGTCAGGCCGCGGTACGATCGCTTCGGTTCCCGGGATTCGGCGCGTTCCCCGTCGCCTGCCGACACTTTGACTAACGCTCGTTTGCCTGTTGTTTTGCGCCATCGGAGTATATCTGTCACGTGTCGTGTTTTTCTCTCACTGCTTTGTCGAGATTTGTCGGCCTTTGTCGCGCTTCCACGACGAGAAAAGTCGCACTCGAGGTACGTGAGCCCGGGTCTGACACGGCGTCGGCGTTGGAACTACCGGGAAGACTGCGAAACCCGGGACGCGACGACGGCGGTTTCGATAGAATCGCCGCCCTCACAGACTGCCGGCGAAACTGGCATTTCGCTGTCAGCAGCCACCTCTTCCCTATCTGATTCCGACGTGCATTTCTGGTTGATTACAGTTGGTGAACCGCTCCCGCAGCTGTCGGGCGATTCACGCCTTTGGCGCACCGGCATGCTCGCGGAGGAACTCTTGCGCCGCGGCCATCGCGTCACCTGGTGGACCTCGCACGTAGACCATTTCCGGAAGGAATTTTTCGGTGTCGCCGGGCACAGCCTCGAGGTGGCTCCCGGGTACACCCTGCGCTTCCTGCGCGGCCGCCTCTACCGTCAGAACGTCTCACTCGACCGGCTGATCAATCACTGGCAGATAGGCCGGGATTTCAACGTCCTTTGCCGAAGCGCGGTTCGCCCGGATGCCATCCTGTGCTCGTTTCCGACGATAGAACTGTCGCTCGCGGCCGTGCGTTTTGGCCAGGAGCGGGGTATCCCGGTCTTGCTCGATATCCGTGATTTGTGGCCGGACATCTTTCTCCAGCCCGCTTCCGCGCGCATGCGCGGCCTGGCGAAAGCGTTGCTGTGGCCTTACTTCTCGGCGACGCGGCGCGCGCTCGCGTCGGCCGACGGTCTTATCGCGGTCTCCCGCGGCTACCTGGATTGGGCGCTCGAGCGAGCCCGGCGAGGGCCACACACCTTGGATCGCGTCTTTCCCCTCGCCTACAGCCTGCCCGACAAGACGCCCGCCACCCGCGCGGCGGGGCGCGCGATGCTCGAACCGCACGGCGTCGGCAGCGACAGTATTGTCTGCCTCTTTGCCGGAACCCTGGGCCGCACCTACGACCTCGCCCCTGTGCTCGAAACCGCCCGTCAATTTGCGGCAGTGCCCAACAGCCGTTTTCACTTCCTGATCTGCGGTGATGGAGAACGCGCCGGGCACTGGCGCGCGCTGGCGGCGGGCCTTCGAAACGTCAGCTTCACGGGCTGGCTGGACCAGGGCCGGATGCGCGCTGCACTCGCCGCGGCAGATATCGGTGTTGCCGCCTATGCGCCGGACGCGCCACAGGGCCTGCCTAACAAGGTGATCGAATATCTCGCGGCCGGTGTCCCGGTGATTTCCAGCCTGCGCGGCGAGACCGAGAGTCTGTTGTCCGAGACCGCCTCCGGCGTGAGTTACGCAGCCGGCAGCGCCGCATCGTTTGCTGCGTCCCTGCTTGCGCTCGAGCCCGACGCCGCCAGAGCGCCGCTCGCGGATAACGCGCGTCGCACCTACGAAGCCCGATTCCAGGCTGAGACTATCTACGCCAATCTGGCCGATCACCTGGAACTGCTGGCAAGGCAGCCCGACAAGAATGGCGCAGCGACGATCCAGCCGCGCTCCGCGGCGAGCCCGGCCGGAACACCGCAGCGGGCTGCGCGTACGCCGGAAGACTTGGTGATGGCGCCCCGACCCGCTACCCTACCGCCCGCATCAACATGAGTACCCCGCAAGGAATGGCATTGACGATCGAAGGATCACCGGCGACCGAGTTCTCGGAAGTCACTGAGCTCGCCGGATCTCGAATCACCGCCGAACAGCTCACCCGTATGTCGCACCGTTACAGCTGGGCCGCCCAGCATTGCCGGCAGAAAGATGTCGTCGAGGTGGCGTGCGGCTCCGGCCAGGGTCTCGGCATGTTGGGCAGCGTCGCGAGCTCGCTCGAGGCGGGCGACTACACCGAATCCATCCTGCGGATTGCACGGGCGCACTACGGAGCGCGCTTCCCGCTCGCGCGGCTCGACGCGCAAGCGCTGCCGTATGCCGATGCGTCCAAGGACGTGGTGGTCCTGTTCGAGGCGATCTACTACATCCCGGACGCGACCCGTTTCGCGCGCGAGTGCCGTCGCATCCTGCGGCCCGGCGGACAGGTGCTCATCGCCACCGCGAACAAGGATCTCTACGATTTCAATCCGAGCCCGTTGAGCCATCGCTATTACGGTACAGAGGAGCTCGCAGCGCTGTTTCGCGACGCCGGATTCGAAGCACGTCTCTTCGGTTACATGCCGATCGGCGAGGCGTCGCTGCTGCAGCGCGTGTTGCGGCCGGCGAAGAAGCTCGCCGTGGCGCTGCGGCTCATGCCGACCTCGCTGAAGGGCAAGCGCCTGCTCAAGCGTCTCGTGTTCGGCCGATTGGTACCGATGCCGGCCGAACTACCCGCGCCCGCCGGCGAGCTGGAGCCCCCCGTGCCCGTGGCGGCCGACGCTCCCGACCGCCGGCATAAAGTTCTGTATTGCTGCGCCACACTGCCCGCGTAAGGGCGCAGTTCGCCACCCATATTCAGAGGCGTCCGCACATGCTGACTCGACGACAGGTCCCCTTCTTCAACTATCCGGCACTGTTCGCTTCCCAGGAACAGGAGCTCATGGCGCTGATGCGCGACGTGCTCAGCCGCGGCGCTTACATCCTGCAGAAGGATCTCAAGGAATTCGAGGTCGCGCTGGCGCGCTACCTGAATGTGAAGCATGCGTTCGGAATGGCGGATGGCACCAATGCCATCGTGCTCGCGCTGCGCGCCGCGGGCATCGGACCGGGCGACGAAGTCATCGTTCCCTCGCACACATTCATCGCCTCGGTGTTCCCGATCAAGTCGCTCGGCGCAACTCCCGTGCTGGTGGAGTGCGGCGACGACCATCTCATCGATGCGCAATCCGCCGCCGCCGCGGTGACGGCGAAGACCAAGGCGATCCTGCCGGTACATCTCAACGGCCGTACCTGCGACATGGCCGCCATACAGCGGGTGGCTGATAAGCACGGCCTCGCGATCATCGAGGATGCGGCCCAGGGCCTGGGATCGAAATTCAAGAAGCGTTTCGCGGGCACCTTTGGCCTCGCCGGCACGTTCAGCTTCTATCCGGCGAAATCGCTCGGATGCTTCGGCGATGGCGGAGCACTGGTGACAAACGACGACAAAGTCGCGGAGCAGGTCGAGCTGTGGCGCGATCATGGACGCAGCAAGGAAGGCGTCGTGGTCGATTGGGGCACCAACTGCCGTCTCGACAACCTGCAAGCGGCCGTCCTCAACCTCAAGCTCAAGAGTTTCGATGCAGCGGTCGCGCGACGGCGCGAAATCGCCCGCACCTACGACCAGCGCCTGCGCAAGATCGAGGCGCTCATATTGCCACCGGCGCCCGACGCGCATCCGGATCACTTCGACGTGTACCAGAACTACGAAATGCAGTCGTTGCGCCGCGACGAGCTGCGCGCCTACCTCGAACAGCAAGGCGTTCGCACGCTGCTGCAGTGGGGCGGATTCGCCGTGCACCAGTTCAAGAATCTCGGCTTCACCGCGGCGTTGCCCAAGACCACCCTGATGACCTCGCGCTTCATCATGCTGCCGATGAACACCTCGCTCAACGACGATGACGTCACGTACATCTGCGACGTGATCGAACAGTTCCACACGAAGGCCTGAAGTGGAATCGACGGAACTCGCCAAGCGCATCCGCAAACATGCGCTGCGCATGACCAGCGAGGGCGGTAGTTCACACGTCGGCGCGGTGTTCTCGATGGCCGACCTGGTTGCCGTCCTCTATGCCGACATCCTCAACGTCGATCCACGACGTCCGCGCTGGGAAGATCGCGACCGTTTCATCCTCAGCAAGGGACACGCAGGCGCGGGCATCTACGCGGCGCTCGCGGAGCGCGGCTTTTTCCCGCTGGCGCAATTGTCGACGCACTACCAGGATGGCTCGCTGCTCAGCGGCCACGTCTCTCACAAGGGAATCCCCGGCGTCGAACTCTCCACGGGCTCGCTGGGCCATGGATTGCCGGTGGGCGCGGGCATGGCCTATGGCGCCAGTCTCGACAATCGCGCGCATCGCGTGTTCGTGCTGCTGAGCGACGGCGAGTGCGACGAGGGCTCCAACTGGGAGGCCATCCTGTTCGCCGCCCATCACAAGCTGCGCAATCTGTTCGCGGTGGTCGACTACAACAAGATCCAGTCGCTCGGCACGGTCGCCGAGACGATTGCGCTGGAACCGTTCGTGGACAAGTGGGTGAGCTTCGGCTGGGAAGTGCGCGAAGTGGACGGTCACGATCATGCGCAACTGAAGCAAGTTCTCGGCGCGCCTTCGGAAAGCGGCAAGCCCGTCTGCGTGATGGCGCACACCACCAAGGGAAAGGGCGTGTCGTTCATGGAGAACACGGTGCTGTGGCACTACCGCACCGCGCGCGGTGATGAATACGACCGCGCCCTCCAGGAACTGGAACGCGCCTGATGCGCAATGCATTCATCGCCGAGCTGCAGCAGCTGGTCGCCACCGATCCCCGCATCATGCTGATCACCGCCGACCTGGGATTTGGCGTGTTCGACCAGTTTGCGAAAGACCATCCGCGGCAGTTCCTCAACGCAGGAGTTGCCGAGCAGAACATGACCGGCCTTGCAACCGGTCTCGCGATGGAAGGTCGCATCGTCTTCACCTACTCGATCGCGAATTTTCCCAGCCTGCGTTGCCTCGAACAGATCCGCAACGACGCCGCCTATCACGATGCCAACGTGAAAGTCGTCTCGATCGGCAGCGGCTTCAGCTATGGTGCGCTCGGCATCTCGCACCATGCGACCGAAGACATCGCCATCGTGCGCGCCCTGCCAGGACTCACGGTAGTTAGCCCGGGCGACGAGTGGGAGGTGCGCCAGGCGACGCGCGCGCTGATATCGACCCCGGGCACCTGTTACCTGCGGCTCGACAAGTCGAAAGCGCCGCCGAACCATCGGCCCGACGACGTATTCGAGATCGGCAAGGCGCGCGTGGTGCGCGCCGGCACGGATCTGACCATCGCGGTCACCGGCGGAATCCTCGAAGTCGCGCTCACGGCCGCTGCGGAGCTCGCGCGCGAGCACAAGATTGAGACACGCATCCTGAGCGTGCATACCGCCAAACCGCTCGACGTGGCGGCGCTCGCAGCCGCCGCGCGCGAGACCGGCGGCTTGCTCGCACTCGAGGAGCATACCGTCGAGGGCGGCCTCGGCGGCGCGATTGCCGAATCGCTGCTGGAGCTCGGGGCGATTCCGCGCGCCTTTATGCGCGTCGGCCTGCGGGCCGGATTTTCATCCGCGGTCGGCGGCCAGGAGTACCTGCGGGCGGTTTATGGACTCGACCAGCGCAGCGTGGTCGCGAGCGCGCTCAAACTACTAAAGAGGCAGTGACAGGTACGATGCTGAAGCGCAGTTTCGATTTTCTCGTGGCCCTCGTCGGGCTGCTGGTCTCATCGGTGATCATCGTGCCCGTCGCGATCGCCGTGTGGTTCCAGGACTTCAAGTCGCCGTTCTACATGGGTCCGCGCGTCGCCCGGGGCGGCGGCATTTTCAGGATGGCGAAACTGCGCTCGATGGTGGTGAAAGCCGACAAGACCGGAGTCGACTCCACCGGCGCCAACGATCCGCGTATCACGCCGATCGGCAAGTTCATCCGCGCCTACAAGCTCGACGAGCTCACGCAGCTGTGGAATGTGCTCAAGGGAGACATGAGCCTGGTCGGACCGCGGCCGAACGTGGAGCGCGAAACGCGCATGTACACGGGTGAGGAGCAGCGGCTGCTGAGCGTGCGCCCCGGCATCACCGACTACGCGTCGATCGTGTTCGCCGACGAGGGCGAAATCCTCAGGGACAAGGCCGATCCCGATATCGCCTATAACCAGCTGATCCGGCCGTACAAGAGCCAGCTCGGCATCTTTTACGTCGAGCATCGCAACCTGCTGCTCGATTTCAAGTTGATCTTCCTCACCGCGCTGGCAATGGCTTCGCGGCAATCGGCGTTGCGCGCCGTGGTCAACGACCTGCGCAAACGTGGCGCGCCCGAAGCGCTGGTCGCGATCGCCGCACGCAGCGCGCCGCTGCAACCCGCGCCGCCGCCGGGCGCGACGTCCATCGTCACGGAAAGATATTGAACGCGCCGTCGCGTGCTTCAGGCGCGCGGTTTGTGCAGCTCGAAGGTGAAAATCCACGCCAGCAGTTTGACCAGCGGAATGTGAGTCAGCGCGCCGTCGAGTGCGTCGAAAAGCGGGAACAAAGGGCGGACGTTTGCACCGAGCGGCGCCAGCACATGCCAATAACGTACGTCGCGCACCTCGAAGAATCGCCGCGCAAAGCGGACATCCTTGAGACTCAGGATATGGGCGGCCTCCCACTTCGTGCGCATCGCCGGGGTAAGCATGCGATAAAGCTTGATCAGCGGGTTGTAGTCGAGCGCTTCGACGGCCAGCAACCGGCCACCCGGCGCCATCACCCGCCGCAATTCGGGAAAGGCGTACGAAAGATCGAGATGGTGCAACATGCCGTTGCACATCACGACGTCGATGGAGTCCGAAGGCAGCTGCGTGTTTTCAGCGTCCGCCTGCACGAAGCGGCAGCGGTCGGCCAGGCCCGCCTTCGCGGCGCCACGGTTGGCGTTGTCCACCGAGACCGGGCTGATGTCGATACCGATGGCGAGTGACGCACCGGCCTTCGCGGCCGCGATCGCGTTGGCGCCATCGCCGCAGGCGTAATCGAGGAAAATCTTGCCCGGCGCCTGTGTCTTGATCCAATCGGCGATGTGATTGGTCGAACGACGGGTGGTCGAGTAGTACTTGAAGTTGCCGTACAGCTTCTCGTAGGTGTCCTGGTCGTGTTTGACGGAGTAATCGCGGTTCTGGTCGTGAAAGGCCAGCTCCTTGCGCTTGCGATCGTCGAGTCCCGACAGCCACTCCTCGCTCGGGACGTGCGCCATAGATTCCAGGTGCTGATGCATTTGCTCGACTGTCACACCCACGGTCACACTCTTTCGTAGTTAGTTGGTACCGGCACCACCAGCCGGTGGGAAGCATACAACCCGGCGCTCAATCGATCCACTGCGCGTAGCGTCGCATCCACAATTCGAGCGCGAGCGGCGCAAAGATTTCACGGTACCAAATCACCCACCCCCTATCGGCTGGTTGCGATATCGGTCATACATCCGCAGCAGCGCGGCGCTGTCGAGCAATCCGCCTTCAGTTACGCCGCAGCACGATGTGCGCCGTGTGGGTGAGCAGATCCTCTTCCGTACGCGCGCGAAATTCCGGCGCCAGTTCGATTCCGGCGAGCTCCTTGCGCTCGGCAGCCGCCGGCAGGATTTCGGCAACTGAAGTACCCGGCACCGCCAACAGCGCGTACAGGTCGCCGTGGCGCAGGCGGTTCTGATAGTGATTCGGCGGGTTCCACCAACGCCACTGCGCTTCGGAAAACTGGTAGAAGTTGAACATCCCGATCGAGCTGTCCGAGTAGCAGAAATGGTCTTTGTAATCGAGGACATGGCTCAGAATCGCGCCGGGTGCGGCGATTCGCACGCACTCTCGCTGAATGCTGCGGATTTCCGGCGCCGGAATGTGCTCGAGCGTGCTAGTCGACATCACGAACCTGACGCTCGCATCGGCCAGTCCGGTGGCACGTGCATCGCCCGGCGCGAGGTAGCGAATTCGGTATTTCTTCAGCAGGTCGGCGCCGCAGTCGGCAACTTCCGGCCAGTCACCGGGCTGCAGAAAGCGCAACTGCCGGATACAGTGGTTCACCTGCTCCGGGCGGCTGTGACGAGCAACATCAAACACGAAGACTTCTTCGGCTCCCGCCTGTGACAGCAGCAGGGGCGAGAGCAGATCGCGCCCGCCTCCGAACTCCAGCGCACGTCCGGGCACGACCGCTCGAAAGCGCGCGACGTGATATTGATGCAAACGCAGCAGGCTCGGGGTGATCGTCTGGAACGCGGTCTTCATCACGATGCGCTGCGCGGCGTTGTACAACGTCTGTCCGAACGGCGCGGCGGACAACACTCGAAACGCCATAGCCTTGAGTTTCCACTTCACTGAATCCACCTTTCGAAACGTCTCAACCACAGTTCCAGCGCCAGCGGCGCAAAGATTTCGCGATACCAGATCGTGCCCTTGCCGGGCGGTTGCAACCGGTACTGCTCGTACTTGCGCAACAGCGCGACACTGTCGATGAGTCCCTTGCCGCTCATGGCCGAGGTGGAAGCAAAAGCATCGCGTACCACGGGTTCAAGTTCATGTTTGAGCCATTCACCCTCTGGATTGGAAAACCCCTGCTTGTCTTTGCGCCAGGTGATCTGCGGCGGCAGCAAGTCGCGCATCGCTGCGCGCAACGCGTACTTTGTCCAACCGCGGCGCAACTTGTAACTGTCCGGCGCTCGCATCAGAAGGTCGATGAGCCGCGAATCCAGGAACGGCAGGCGAATCTCGCGGCTGTTGGCCATCGACATGCGATCTTCGTAGTGGCACAACGAAGGCACGGAAAGTTTGAGCAGATCACGACGTTGCCGTTCCACCAGCGTGCCGTCACCGAGCCCGAGATTCTCGGCGGCCCAGCCGCGCAGCGCTTCGCCTTCGATGGCGAACTCGGATTGCCCGCTGCGCAACGAGGCGAAGCGGCGCAGGAACCCCACATATCGCTTGGCATCGCCGATGTCGAACTGGCCCGCGAAAGTGCCGTTCGCGAGGCAGGCGCCGAGCACACCGGTGGCGCGCAATATGCGCCCGCGCCGCACCAGCGACTGCAGGTAGAAACCAAGAAACTTGCGATACCCGAGCAGCAGCTCGTCGGCGCCCTGCCCACTCAGGATCACCGTCAGTCCTAGTTCGCGCGCCTTCGCCATGAGGTTGAAATGCGCGACTGCCGAGAGCCCGCCGGGCGGCGCGTCGTTGTACCAGATGACCTCGTTCAGCTCGGCAATGAGTCTCTCCGGTGCTATGCGCAGGATGACCTTGTGGGCCTGCTGGCCCAGGTGGCGCTCCATCGCTGCGATGTGGCGCGACTCATCGAAGCGCGGGTCATCGCTCACGGCCGACAGCAGGCGTGGAGCCGGCGCGTCGCCCCGCAGCTTCTGAGTCACGGCGGCGATCGACGATGAATCCAGTCCCCCGGACAACAACACACCGACTGGAACGTCGCTGCGCAGCCGCAGCCGTACGGCGTCGATGAATGTGGCGCGCAACTCGTCGATGAAATGTGGCAACGACATGGCAGCCACGTCGGCTTCGCAGCCGGGCGGTTCCACGCTGGTCACACGCGGCGCGGCCAGCGGCGCCTGCAGGTCGACTTCGAGAATTGTTCCGGGCTCGACGCGGTGGACTCCGCTGAAATACGTAAGCGTTGACGCGTCGCTGAGCCCCTGGAACACATACTGGCCGATCACGTCGCGATCCAGCGCGAAGCGTCGATTGGCCAGCGTCAACAGCGTTTTGATCTCCGAGGCGAACAGGAACCGGCGTTCGTCGGCGTAATAATAGAGCGGCTTCTCGGTGCCGGCGTCGGTGGCAAGTGTCAGTTTCGCGCGCCGCACGTCGAGCCACGCGAACGCTCCCATCCAGTTGAAGCGCGCCAGCGCGCGCTCCGCGCCCCAGGTGTGCAGCGCTGCCAGCAACACCTCGGAATCGGTCTGCGACTCGAAGCGCTCGCCGCCGGCGGCCAGTTCCGCGCGCAACTCCAGGTAGTTGTAGAGCTCGCCGTTGTACGACAGGCTGCCAGCGCCGCCGCGGTATTCCATGGGCTGCAGGCCGGCATCGCTCAGGTCGATGATGGACAGCCGCTGGTGCGCGAGCGCGAGCTGGCCGCGTGCCACATGATAGATCTTCATGCCCGAGCCATCCGGCCCGCGATGTGCCTGCACGCGCGCCGCCGCGGCGAGCAGCGCGCGATCGATCGGCTGCCCCGCCTCCTGCAACACTCCGAAGATTCCGCACATCTAACTAGCCATCAGGTTGGCGCACAGCGATTCGAACTTGCGGGCCCACACTTCGTGGTCGAACTGTGCCGCGCGCTCCTGCGCGGCCTGCTTCATGCGCAGCCAGCGCGGCGCATCCCCGTGCATGGCCCGGATCGCGGCGACCAGGCCTGCGGTGTCGCCGGGTTCGATCAGGATTCCGCAGCTCTCGTCGACGATCTCGGGGATCGCCAGCCAGCGCGTGCTGATCACAGGCAGGCCGTGTGCGAATGCCTCGGCGATCACCCCGGGATAACCCTCGCCGGGATGGAAGGTGGGCAACACCAGGCAGTCATAGTTCCACAGCGTTTTCTCGACCTCGTCATGACTGAGAAAGCCGCGATAAGTCACGCGTCCCGCGCCGCGCTCGCGCAGCATCTCGGGCGTGTATTCGTCGAGCGGTCCGAACAGATCGACGGTGACGCCGTCGGGAAGATGCGGCGCCGCCTCGAGCAAGGTCTCCACTCCCTTGGTGCGCCACAGGTGCCCGAGGAATACCAGGCGCCGGCAATGCGGGCTTTTGCGCGCTGGCAGATCCGCGGGCGGCGGTATCCTGCGGATGTAGGTCGAGAACCACACCAGCTCGCTCGCGCCCTGTCCGCGCAGCTGACCGATCATGCGCCGGGTCTGCAGCAGTACGACGTCCGCCGCGAACACGGTGCGCCGCAGCCAGGCCCGGACGAATGCGCCGCGCGCGGACCAGAAATCGCCGAAGGAGCCACCGAACATTCGCAAGATCACCGGCCGGCCCACGAGCTTACTCAGACCCACGATCCAAGGTCCGACCAACACCATGCCGCGGTCGCTCGCATGGAATGACACGACATCGCTGCGATGCAGGTTGCGAATCAGCGCCGCGATCGTCCTTACGCCGGCGACCAAGTTGTGCCAGGGATCAGAGTGTGCCGCGCCGCGGGAGGTATTCACCACGCGCACTGCAAACCCCACATGCGCCGCGAGGTCCGCCGCCAATTGCGCGAAATGCCGCGTGTCTCCGCCCATCGGGGGTGGCAGCGGGCCGATGAGCAGTACGCGGATCATGGCGCGGGCGCGGCCAGCACGAACGCACCGCAAGTTACGAGATCATCCTCGGACATCTCGCGGAAGCGCTGCGCCAGGCTGGCGCGCGTGATGCCACTCGCATCGAGTTCGCGCGTCTCACGCACCAGTTCGAACCCGCCAACACGCAGCAAGGCCATCTGCGCGGAATGCGGCAAGCGGTTGAGTAGATAGGGGCGGCGCCCCACCACGATTCGCCACGCCAGGTCCGAGTAGCTCCAGTGACCGTTCCAGTTGTCCGCCTTGCCATGACAGCGGTAGTCGATCTGGTGCGTCATCACGCCGGCCGGCTTGAGCCAGCGCCGCATCGCGCCATACACCGTCGGCAGGTCGACCACGTGCTCGAGCACGGCCTGTGAAAATATGTGATCGACGCTGGCACTTTCTATGCGCGCATCGTCGGTCCAGGGCGCCCGGTACACGATGCGCGAACCGGGCACCGCGGGATTCTCGAGCGACGCACGAATTGCCGCGATTCGGCCGGGATCGAGCGCCGCGCGCATCCGTTGCTCATCGAGCAACGCCGCTGGGAAACACGTGTCGGGCACGCGCGGCTGCAGGGCGGCAAATTCGCCCTCCGCAGGAATCGGCTCCCGCCGCCGGAACAACTCCACCAGCTCGCCGAAGATCGAAAGGTTGCGTCGCAGATCCGGATAGGCCACGACGTCGAAAGCGTAGTACTGCTCCGCACCCGACAACAGCGCCGCAACCCCGATACCGATCGAGTCGCCGGGACCGAGCTCGGCGACCGTGTGCGGCACCTGCAGATGCGGAGCGCCGGCATTTGCGAGCGTGAGGTGGCGCAACCAAACGGTGTAGCAATAACGCGCCGAATCCGTACCACCCGTCGCGCGCATCGCGCGATAACCCGGGATGTAGGTGGCGGCGCCCGATAGCAAGGCTCTGATTTTCAGCAACATGACGCGCTGATCCTCAGGCCGGCCGGCGGCAGCGGGCTTCGATGCCATTGCCGCCGCGTTCGATCCAGAGGTCGGTTGCCCCCAGCGCCATGAGAGCCGCGCGAATCCCCCGCGGCGTACGCACGTGCTTGTACCAGTCGGTCAACGAGTCATGCGTATCGAGCTCGGCCCACTCGTATTGCAACCGATCGTCGAGTTCGGGAAAGGCGCGGAAGTAGGTGAGCACCGGCGAAACCCGCGACAGCAGCATTTGTGCGGGGCGCACATGGCGCACGGCGCGATGCAGCGGGAAGAACCAGCGCGTCAGCGCGTGCGTCACCGCAATGCCCCGCTGCGGCGACAGCCGCTTGAGCAACGGCCGCAACAGCCGCTCGCCGAGCCGCGTGTAGTGCGCGAAGTCGCGCGGATAGTGGTCGATCACCAGCCAGCCACCGGGCTTCACCTGCGCATAGAGATTTGCGATGGTGCGCTCGGAATTCTGCGTGTGTTGCACCACGCCCAGGCAGACCACCACGTCGAATTGCGCCGGCGCAAATGGAAAGCGGCCGATGTCGCATTGGATGATTCGATGGCGCGGCGACTGCGGACAATTCACCTGGTTGGGCTCGACCGCCGAGCTCAGATCGGTGGAGCTGACCGATGCGCCGGGTAGTTTGAGCAGGCATTCGGTGAAACGGCCCGCACCGCAGCCCGCCTCCAGGACCTCGATGCGCTCCGCAGGGTCAGACAAGCGGCTCCAGATCTCTTCACCGACGCAGCGTCGCAGGCGATCGCGAGACAGGCTCGTACGAGTGTACGAATCGAGCTGCGTGACGCGGTAGTGATGCCATTGCGCACCGAAGGCCTCGGCGTAGTTGCTCTCCGGCGCAAGCAGCCGCGGAATGCCATCGCGTACGGGGTATCGATGGCCGGCCGCGCAGGCCAGTTCTTCACCTTGCGCCGCGAGGGGCTGATGGTCCAGGGGACAGACGGCAGCGGGAAAATCACTCACGGAATTCGACATCGCAGTTGTTAGTCCAGATCATGAAGTTCAAAACCTTCCACAGCATATAGGAGTCGTCCTTGCCGCCGGCCGCGGTCGCGGCATGCAGGCCGCGCAGGTAGGCAGCATCGAGCACCGCGGGATGCAGCCGCTCGAAGCGCGCGAGATGGTCGAAGAAGAGCGGCTTCAGCGCTCCTTGCAGCCAGCGTCCATACGGCACTTCGAGGCCGGACTTCGGCGCCTGCAACACCGGCTCGGGCACGATGCCCGCAAGCGCCTGCTTCAGCAGCCACTTCCGTTTGCCGTGCGGCGCCTTCACGGCACCCGGCAGGCCGATGACGAAATCGACCAGATCGTGATCAAGAAAAGGCACGCGCACTTCGAGGCTTGCCGCCATGGTCGCACGATCCACCTTTTCCAGAAACGTGTCTGGCAGCGTGATCAGCAGATCCACGAACGACATCGTGTTGACGCCATCCTGGGAGCCGATCGCCGCGAGGCACTGGCGGTGACGGGCAAACGGATCGTGCCGCAACAACGCCTGTTGCAGCCGACTTCCGAACACGCGCTCCGGGTGCAACGAGCAATCCTCGGAAGTCAGCAGCAAGGCCAGGCTGGTCGCCAGGTCGCGCTGGCCGACCGCCCTCAGGTAACGGCGGACCCGATAGTGGAACGCGGTTCGCGGCGTGAGCTGCTGGACCAACCGCAACAGCTGCGCCGCGGGGCGCAGCAGCGCACGACGCGCCAGCGTGAAATAGCGGCTGTAGCCCCCGAACAATTCGTCGCCACCGTCTCCTTGCAGCACCACTTTGGTGTGTCCACTGATCTGCCCTGCGAGCAGCGCCAGCGGAATGTTGGCCGCGTCGCCGAACGGCATGTCGTGATGGTGGATCAGGCGCTCGACCAGCTCAGCGACATTTGCCCCGGCGATGTGGATTTCGTGGTGATCAGTCCCGAAATGCCGCGCGACCGCGCGCGCGCGTGGCAAGTCGCCTTCTCCGGCCTGGAAATCGAAACCCGCGCAGTAGGTAGCAAGCTTGCCCGGGTAGTGGCGCGACGCGAACGCGGCAATGGCGCTCGAGTCGATGCCGCCGGAGAGAAAGAGACCCACCGGCACATCGGCGACCAGCTGACGCTTGACCGCCTCCTCCAGCCGTACACGCGTGCCCGCGATTGCCGCCGCCGCGTCAAGTTCGGGCGCAGCCGCAGCGCGTACCTGCGCGGCGAGCGACCAGTACGCCCTGGTCTGCACGGCGAATGTATCGAGATCGAGCTCGAGATAATGGCCGGGCAAGAGCTGGCGAATCCCGTCATGGAGCGTGTGCTCGCCCAAGGGGTTGCCGAAATAGAGCCACTCGTGCAGCGCCGCGATCTGGCACTGTGGCCGCGTTGCGCGCATGGCGTGGATCGCCTTGATCTCGGAAGCGAATGCCAGCCCTTCGGCATCGGCCGAATAGAACAGCGGCTTGATGCCGAAGCGATCGCGCACCAGCCACAGGCGGTGCGCCTCGCGATCGAGAAACGCGAACGCAAACATTCCGTTGAGCAAAGGAAAGGCGGCGACACCGCGCTGCGCGACGAGCCGCAGCACCACCTCGGTGTCCGAGCCGGAACGCAGCCCGGAGAGGCCTGTGACCGCGGCGAGCTCGCGAAAGTTGTAGACCTCTCCGTTGTATGCGATGACATGGCGACCATCGGCCGTTTGCATGGGCTGCGCGCCGAGCGGCGACAGATCGATGATCGCGAGGCGTGTATGGCCTAACAAAACGCGATCGTCGGACCATTGTGCCTGCAGGTCGGGCCCGCGATGGCGCAGCGACTGGACGGCACCGGCGAATCGCTCGCGGGCAGCGCTGGTCAACGGCGCGCGCGTGGCCATGCCAAGGAGTCCGCACATCGTCAGGCCTGTGTCGCGGCGTCGGCCAGCCACGCCTGGAACATGAGGATCGGCCACAAGCTGTCGACCGCATCACGGCTTCCGGACAGATGCGCGAGCCAGCGTGCGCGCACCGGCGCCGGAGCGAAGAATCCTTCGCGACGCAGGCGCTCGGCATCGAGCAGCGATTCGGCCCAGCCGCGCAACGGGCCACGCAACCACGCGCCGACCGGAATGCCGAATCCCATCTTCGGACGTTCCATGAGCGCTTCCGGCACGTAGCGGGAAACCAGCCGGCGAAGCAGCCACTTGGTGCGGCCGTCGCGTACTTTCATGCGCTGCGGAAGTGACCAGGCGAACTCGACGATCCGCGCATCGAGCAGCGGAATCCGCGTCTCGAGGCTCACCGCCATCGCCGCTCGGTCCACCTTTGCGAGTATGTCATCCGGTAGATAGGTAACGCCGTCCATCAACATCATGCGCGCATGGAGATCGGAGCCGGTAAAGGCCGGTGCCACGCGCCGCGGCGCTTCGGCTGCTCCCACGACCAGCGCGCCGGCGTCGGGCCATTGCTGCGTCTTGGCGGCATAACATTCATCTGAGTCGCGCGCGGCCAGATACAACGCCATTCGCTCGGCGCGCCAGCCAGCACGCGAGCCGCTGCCCGCGCGCGCAAGTGCATCGCAGCCGGCCGCCGCGAGCGTGCGCAGGACGCCTGGCACATGCCGCAAGCGTTGCCACATGCGCTGCGTGCCGCCGTAGCGGTCATAGCCGCCGAACATTTCGTCGCCGCCATCACCCGACAGGCACACAGTCACGTGGCGCCGCGCGAATGCGGCGATCAGATGGGTGGGAATCGCCGAGGTGTCGCCGAGTGGTTCGTCGTAGAGCGTCGGCAGCACCGGGATCACCCGCAGCGCGTCTGCGGCAGTCACGCGCATCTCGGCGTGCTCGGTACCGAGGTGGCGTGCCACGACCGCCGCGTGCCGAGCCTCGTCGAATTCAGATTCCTCGAATCCGACGGTGAACGTGCGCACGCGCTGTGTGGATTGCGCCTGCAGCAGCGCAACCACCGCGGTCGAATCGATGCCGCCCGAGAGAAACGCTCCCAGCGGCACGTCGGCGATGGTCTGCTGCGACACCGCGCGGCGCAGCTCGGTATCGAGCATTGCGCAGGCCGCCGCGTCGTCGCCGTCGAACGGTTGCGCCAGACCGCGCGCCGCGACTTCGAGTATCGACCAGTAGACCCGTGGTGCGGGAATCGCGCCGGCGGCACTGTTCGCCGGAAAACTCACCACGCTGCCCGGCATGAGCTTGCCGATGCCGCGGTAGATTGACGCCGGCGCTGCAATGTAGCCGTAGCGCAGCAGTTCGGCGAGTGCGTCGCGGTCGACTGGTGCCGCAAATTGCGGATGCGCCCGCAGCGCCTTGAGTTCGGAGCCGAACAGCAGGCAGTCGCCCTGCCAGCCAAAATACAGTGGTTTTTCGCCCAACCGATCGCGCGCCAGGCTGAGCTCGTGCTGGCTGCGGTCCCATAATGCCAAGGCGAACATTCCCGACACCCGGCGCAGCGCCTGCTCCAGGCCCCAGTGTTCGATCGCGGCAAGCAATGTTTCGGTGTCCGAATGGCCGCGCCAGGTTGGCGCCGCCCGAACCGCTTCGAGCTCCGCCCGAATCTCGAGATGGTTGTACGTCTCGCCGTTGTAGACCATGACGTAGCGCCCGGAGACCGACGACATGGGTTGTTTGCCCGCCGGCGAAAGGTCGATGATTGCGAGGCGCCGCTGGGCCAGCGCCACGCCGGCGCGCTCGTCGAGCCACGCGCCGCCATCGTCCGGGCCGCGGTGTACGAGGCATGCCGACATGCGCTGTGCCCAATGCTCGGCGTCCGCGCGGGCGAATCCGGAAGGACGCAGGAATCCCGTGATGCCGCACATCAGCGCGCACCTGGCGGCGAACTCACGCCGCCGCTCCTCTTGCCGTCAACAACCATCATGGGGGCAGGATCTCTCCGGGCACTCCATGCAGCAGTGCGAGCGCATAGAAACACGCCTCCGCCGCAGCCGGCGCCGCATCGTCCAACCGTATCGCCTCGCGCAGCTGCGCGTCGTAAAGCGCGGTAGTTTGACGGCGGCGGTCGCCACGACCGAACAGCCATGGCCAGGTCACGTAGCGTCGATGCAGGCGGTTGCAGCGCGCGCCACCAAGCGCGTACAGGAGCTTGCCGCAATCCGCGCCGAACAGGCCGGTGATGTGCGAGGTCGTACGCGGCGTGTACTGCCGCACGCCATGCCAGAGGAAAGTGCGCAGGCAGCCCGCGGATGGAATCAGGTGCAGCTGAAGCACCGGCCGGCCGGCGCCCGCGATGTGCGTCTGCAACTGCCGGAAGAAAGTCATGTCACCCTCGAAGTGTTCGAGCGCGCTCTGCGTGAAGATCAAGTTGGCGTCGCCCGCGTATTGCGCGGTCGCATCGGATCCCGCGCACACGAATTCGAAGCGGGGGTCGCGTTGTAGCGCCGGCCATGCTTCGTCGCGCACCACATCGAGGCCACGATAACCGCCGAAGGCGCCGCCCAGGCAGTCACGCAACAGTTCCCCGTATCTGCCACTGCCGCAACCGATCTCCAGGACGCGCACCGTACCCCCGAGCGCAGCCGCGACTTTCGTCCACGGCAGCGACAGCCAGAACAGGTCGCAGAGACGGCGCGCGGGTGAGACGGTCGGATCGATGCGCGTCCAGAATTCATCGAGCCCGCCGGCCGCGAAACGCGTCAAGATCAGTCCCTGGTCCACGTTCTTGCGGGCCGCAGAATTGTTGCGCCAATTGAGCCCGATCCACCGCAGTCGCGCGAGTCGCGACATCGGCAAATCGGCGTTCAGCGTGTGGCCGCTGCTCGATTCCGATCTCACTTCGCCAACCCCAGCGCTTCGTTCCACCGCATCATGACGCTCTCGAGTCGATAGGTTTCGCGCACGGCTGCCGCCTGCTCGCCCAGCCGGGCGCGCAGCTCGGGCTTGCCCATGAGTTCGGCCATGACCTGCGCAAGGCCCGTAGTGTCGTCCACGCGCACCAGCCGACCATTGACGCCATCGCGGATGAGATCGGACGGGCCAGCGAGGCAATCGGTGCTGACGACGGCGGCTCCGAATCCCATGGCTTCGAGCACCGCATTGGGAAATCCTTCGTAACGCGAGGGCTGCACCACCAGCCCTGCACGCGCCAGCCACGATTCGACATCGCGTACTTCGCCCACCAGCACGACGCGACTTTCCAGGCCCAGCGAAGCGCGCAGCGCGAGCAGGCCTTCCCGCTCCGGCCCTTCACCGAGAATTGCGACGTTCCACTCGCGAAACCGGCCCGCCAGCAGCGCGAATGCGCGCAGCAGGATATCGAATCCCTTTTGCGGATCGAGTCGCCCGATGGCCAGCACCAATGTCTCGCGCGGCGCATCGACGCGCACCAGCGGCCGCAGTGCGTTCGGGATCACCAGCGAATCGGTATCGCAATAGCGGCGCGTCCACTCGCGCGCCTGGGTCGTTTGCGCGACCACGCGATCCGCAAATCGGTACAGCAACCGCCGTAACACACGCCACGGGCGCGTGACGGTCGCGTCGACCGCGGGATGCGCGCGATCGGAAACCGCGACCGTGAGGCGCAGGCCCGTCGATGCCAGCAATGTGTGGATATTCGTGGCGGCTATGAAACTCACGACCGCATCCGGCCGTTGCAGGTGCAGCAACCGCCGCAGACTGCGCACGCGGCGCGCGAGGATCCATGGCACCTGCAGGGAACCGCGCGCGAGGGGGATGGCAAAGCGCACACGTTCGACGCGCGGATCGAGCGGATAGAAATCGGCAACCTCGGGGCCGCTCCAGGTGGTGAGTGTCACGCGATGTCCGCTGCCAACCCAATAGTTAGCCATACCAGTCAACTGGCGCTCGGCGCCGCCGGCGTTGAGGGTCGCCGATACCAGCAGGATATGGCTCATTTCGCCGGCCGACGGACGGCGGCGCGCCGCGCAATCGCAAGGAACGAGTGGCCACAATAGCCGCTCAGGCCGTCGCTGAGCGCACGCCGGAAAGCGCGCTTGAATACCGAACCACGCGAACCGAACAGCCATTCGACCTGGCGCTTGAGCGCGGGCATGTCTTCACGCATCGAGATCTCGGCGGCGATGCCACTCCAGCGCTCCACCGCGAACCCGTGCCGCGCGAGCCGTCCCTCGACTTCAGCGCGCGGCAACGCGAACTGATAGAAAGACTCCGGCTCGCGTTCGAACTCCACGACCTGGTAGCCGCCGCGGCGCGCCTTCGCCAGGCGGTACGGCGAGAACCAGGGCGCGGTGAGAAACAGAATGCCTTCGGGCTTCACGACTCGCGCGGCCTCGGCGAGGATGTCCTCGTAGCCGTCCCAGAAATGCTCGATGACCCCGATCGACCAGTAGCCGTCGAAGCTGGCGTCGGGAAAATCGAGTTTGCGAACATCGCCCTGTCGAACGTCGATTCCTGGGTAATCGATGCCGGACTGTTTGACCGCATCTTCGGCGAAATCGACGCCGACCGCCCCGTAGCCTGCCACCGCCAGCGACTTCACCTTGTCGGCGCGCCCGCAGCCGCCCTCGAGCAATCTTGCGCCGCGCGGCAGGTAGCGCGACGTCACGCGCACCACTTCGTCGTCTGGGCTCGGCGGGGGCGCCTTGCCGGTGGCGCGCCACCACGCGTCCCAGTACTCGGGCGTCGCCTTGGCATGCAGATACACCAGGCGATTGCCGTGCGGCCAATGAACGACCTCTCTCATCGATTGCCTCGCTACTCGAAGTGTTGGCTGAAGTCGGCGTGCTTCAGCGCTGATTGATGATGCGCGCCGGCACGCCGGCGACCGTGGCGCCGGCAGGCACCGCCCGTGTCACCACGCTTCCCGCACCGACGATGGCGCGCGCGCCAATGCGCACGCCGTCAAGAATCCGCGCGCCCGCCCCGATCCAGACGTCGTCTTCGATGTCGATGCCCTGCGCGGCGACGCCGGAAGCGTGCAACGGCAAGCCGGCGGATGGCGGATTGTGGTTGGCCGGAATGATCACGACGTGGGTGGCAATGCGCACTCCATTGCCGATGCGCAGACCGCCGTGACCGTACAGCACCGCGAATGGATTCACACTGCAATGATCGCCGAGGCGAATCTTCCCGCCGTAAGCCAACAGCATGGACAGCGGATGTATGTCGCAGTGTTTGCCGACTTCGATCTGCCCACCGGCACCGGTGCGCAACTCGCTGCGCCAGGCCACCCACGAAGTCGGATCGACGCGCATGCCGCGGCGCGCGAAACGCAAGCGCGCCAACAGCCGCAGCGCGAAGTTCCAAGGCGCGGTGATGGTTCGCTTCAATATCCGCTCCGATCCGATTACACCGCTCATCGCGGCTCCGCCGGCGCCGTGCGCGGCACCAGCATGCTCGAGCAAAGGCCGAAGTACACCGCCATGGTGCTCAGGTAATAGATAGTTCCGGACAGCGTCATGAACGAGTACGCGATCAGACAACCCAGCATGATGGCGCGCAACCCCTGATCCGCCTTCGATCTCAGCAGCCGCCAGGCGAGAGATGCATGAATCGCGTAGTAAAGGCAGAAGCCGATGAGCCCGGTGTTGTAGAGCAGGTCTACCGGCGTTGAATGCGAAGTGATCCCGAACGGAATGCGGAAAGCCTCGACGCCGTGGCCGAACAGCGGGTTGTAGGCCCAGCCGCGCAGCCCCTCCTCCAACCAGTAACGCCGCTCGTTGAAACCCACGTATCCCTGCTGATCTTCGCGCGCGCTCAGCACCTGGATGCCGACGCCGAGACGTTCGAATCCGTAGTGCATGCGCTCGATCAAGTGCTCGTTCGAAAGGATGACATAGGCAATGACGGCGGCGCCGAGCGCGATGTACACGATATAGCGACGCAGCACGCGCCAGAATTGCCGGCGATACACGAGAGATGCACCCAGCGCGCCGAGCGCGATGCCGAAGTTGGTCTTTATCGACGTGGTCGCGGCGACATGCGCGAGCAGCAGCAGCGCGATCGCGAGCGGCAGGATGCGCGAGTTCGACTGCCAGCCGTACAGCAGCGCCAGAATCAGTCCATAGAAATACATGGTCGCGAAGGCGTTGTACGAGAACCCGGTGGGTACCCGCGCCGGGTACCCGGTCAATACCGCAAACAGCGCAACGCAGCCGAGCACGCCCCACAGCGCCCCGACAATTACCGCGCGGGTGTCGTGCCAGGCGATCAGCGAAGCCACCATGAGAATGATCAGGGCGAAATCGACTGCGGGGAAAATCGTGTTCAATCCGAGCAGGGGATCCGGCGTCCACAGTTCGGAAACGCACAGCCATGCAGTGAGCAGGCTGTAGAGCACGAACTCACGTGTGATCAACAACCGTGGTTCGCGCATCACCTGGAACATGAACAGCAGCAACAGCACCAGCAGCAGGCGCGAGCTGGTCAGCTCGTCGGCAAACGCGGCGCTCGCCGCGATCGCGAACGACATGACCGCGCTGAACAGCGCGGTTTCCAGCCACGTAAACGCCGCGTGGAACCGCGTCGGCGACGCCGGATTGACGGTCGTGGCAGGCGGCATCATCGTGTGCCGGGCGCCTCGGTCGGTAACAGCTCGCCGGCCGAGATTTGTCGGTACAACTCGCGGAAGTTTTTCAGCCGGGCTGTGAGCCAGTCGCGTTCGCGATCGTCGGCAACGATTGAATTGCTCTCCACCCATAACAGGTATTTCTCGAGCGATTCAGGAGAAAAATGCTGCGCGAAATCCGGCCGTTGCAGCTCTTCGAACGCACGTTCGAGATCCGCGAAGGAGCCCGCTGAAAAACACGCCGGATGATCCTTGTACGCAGGAAGGCCGAACACGATCGCCGGCTTGTTGCGCAACAACGCCTGGAAACCCACGCTACCGGTCAGCGTTGCTACTGCCGCCGAACGGTCGATTAGTTCGAAGGTGTCGACGTCCATCGGGCACAGCTTGGTATTCGGCAATGCCGCGACTTGCTCGAAGTAGTCGGCGCTGCGCACCGAAATGTCGAGTGGCAGCAGCCAGATGGTGGGATGTTCGCGAACGAGCAGCGTCCAGCCCTTGGGCATCGCGTCCGCGATCTGTCGCAGTGCGATGAGCTGCTGGGTATGGAACAGACCTTCAGGCAGGGACGAGCGTTCGGGCTGGTAGTGCATGAAGAAGATCACGAACGGCGTGTCGGGAAGCGCGCTGACTTCGTGACGCCGGTATGAGCGGAACAACTGCCGTTTGCGGAAGATGGATGCCGCGCGCAGCGGCATGGTCAACAGTCGACCGGCGAACAACAATGGAAATTCGCGACGCAGCGACCACCACCTGTTGGATTCCGCGCCCTTGACCGAGCTCAAATCCATGCGCGAGACATAGAAGCCGCGCGCATCGCGCGCACCCGCCTTGCTTTCGATCTGCTCGCGCACCTGCATGCGCGTGTATTCGCTGAGCGCCGGCGCGGTCTGCGCACCACGCGCCACGACCTGCTGCGCATCGAGCCCGCGGTATATCCAGGCGCGATTGTTGATCGGCGTGCGCTCGAGCACGAACACCGGCAATCCGGCTGACTCGAAGCAGCGCGCGAATACCCATGCTTCGACCGAGTGCGGCGTCGAGCTCGACACCAGTCGGTGCGGCGCCGTCGCGCGCATGATGCGCAATGCGTTGACGATCACTCTCTCGATCACGACCGTGCTGTTGAGCGCGCTGTCAAAATAGGTGCGGCTCGCGAGGTAGTAGACCCGCGCATCGCCGAGAATCGCGCGCAACGCACGGTCGTACAGATCGCGGTCGCGCGCATCAATGGAATCGCGCGCCGGCCGCGTCAGCGATTCGAGTGTAAAGAGGCGTTCCGCGAATTGCGACGGACAGGAGGCCGATCGGCGCGCCTCAGCCTGCGGCATCGCGATATTGAGCAGGATCCCGCAGGTGCGCGCGTCGAGGAATTCGTTGACGGCGGACAGGTGGCTGAGATCGCCGGGAATGATGAAGGTTCTGGTCATGATCACTTGTGCAACTCGAGAATTCCCCAGTTCAGCAGCATGCCGGCGGACAACTGCAGCCGCCGCCCATCGTCGAGGCGCGCCGTGAAAGTGCCGAGCCCGCGTCCCGCCGGCGCGAGATCGATTGGAATCTCGAACTCGTGGACGCGCAGCTCGGACACCGCCGCGCCGATCCAGCTGCGAATCGAAGCGAGCGAGTAGGTGTTGTAGGTGTAGCGCAGGCCCTGCGCCGACGAAGGCCGCGTGCGGTCGTCGATCTTGGAATACACATCGACGTCGTGATGTACGTTGAACAGTGAACTCGCGTAGATGCGGGCGCCGGGCCGGCAGATGCGCACCAGCTCGCGCAGCGCCTGCTGCGGATCGTCGATCCACGACAGAGTCTGCCAGCAGATCACGAGATCGAACGAACCGGTCTCCAGTTTCAAATCGTTGATGTCGCCGACCGTGCACTGCGCGTCCAGTCCCCGCGTGGCCTCGCGCGCCATTGCGATGGCGTCCTCGTTTGCGTCGACGAGCGTGTAGCGCGCCTTGGGGTACAGGCTCGCCAGATGGTGGGTGGACCCGCCACCGCCGCAGGCAATGTCGGCTATGTTCGCGGGCGCCAGCGCCAGGGGTGCGAGCATCCGCTCCAACATCTTCTGCTGCTCGGTCTTGCGCGCGAGCGAAGACTGGTAGTACTTCGCACTGGCTTCCTTGTCGACCTTGAGGGCTTCTGTGTAATCGTCCATGGCGTCGCTCAGTTGAACCTGCGGAACACCGGCTTGATCACCGGGCCTTCGAGATATTTTTCCACGCCGTTCTCCAGCGCCTTTCGGTACACATGGAAAGCCGCGTCCAGCGCGCGTTCGGTGAGCGCGAGCTCCGCGTCCCCGTGGCGATAACTCAATGCGATCCATGGCATCAGCACGCCGTTGCGGATCATCTCTTGCAGGAACAGCGTGCGCAGCGGCAGCGAGACCTTGCCGTCTGCGTCCAGGGTGGCGAAATACGGCGAACACGGGATGCCACCGGCGCGGAAGTTGGCCGCGATGCCGTGCGCAGCGGCCTGCCGCGCCATCAAGGCAAGCAACTTCGTGCCATAACTCCACAAGTGCCCTACCACGTCGTGGCGCTGCATGAAGTTCACGCTGGCGACAAACGCGCCGAGCCCGGCCATTTCCGCACCGTGCGTGGTCGAGAGCAGGAACACCCGTTCGCGACCTTCGAATTCGATGGAACCGAGCTCCATAATTTCGCGCTTGCCCGCGACACACGACACCGAAAAGCCGTTGGCCATTGCCTTGCCGAAGGTGCACAGGTCCGCCTGCACGCCGTATGTGTGTTGCGCACCTTTCATGTGCCAGCGAAAACCGGTGATCATCTCGTCGAGGATGAACACCGCGCCATGCTTGCGGCACAGCGCCTGCACGCGGCCGAGGAAGTTGTCCGTCGGCTCCTGCGTCGCCGCCGGCTCGAGCACCACGCAGGCGAACTGGCCCGGATGACGCTCCAGCAATGCCTCGAGGGAGGCGACGTCGTTGTAGCCGAATAGTTTGGTCTTCTCGATGGTCTCGGCGGGAATCCCGCGTGTCAGCGGGGTCGAGCCAATGAACCAGTCGTCGTACGAAAAGAAAGGATGCTCGGCGCAGCGCGCGACCAGCTCGCGCCCAGTGAAGGCGCGTGCCAGCTTCACGGCGGCGGACACCGAGGTCGAGCCATTCTTGGTGAACTTCACCATGTCGACCGAATCGATCAGGCTGACGAACAACTCGGCGGCTTCCAGTTCGATCAGCGACGGACGCGTGAGGTTGTTGCCGGCGCGGATTTGACGCCAGGCGGCCTCGTCGATCTCCTGTTCCGCATACCCCAGATTGACTGCGCGCAACGCCATGCCGTAGTCGAGAAACCGGTTGCCGTCGGCGTCGAATACATAGGCGCCCGCGCCACTCGCCAGGATCTGCGGCGCATTCGCCGGATATTGGTCGTGGCCACGCGAATAGGTGTGCGCGCCTCCGGGAATCACCTTGAGCAACCGGTCGCGATAGTTCATGTGCGCAATCCGCTCAACTCCTCCAGACGGTATAGCGTCTGGAGGATTTCGTAATCGTCCTGCAGCGTGTTTGGATAAAGATCTCGATCGCGCTGCTTGACGGCGTTCACGAAGTCTCCGAGTTCGGCGATGTAGGGCTCTTCGGGATTGATGTAGTTCTTCTCCACGGTGCCGGAGCCGAATTCATGCCGCACCCAGTCGCGCTGTTCGGTGTTGCAGAAACGTACGCAACGCTCCTCGCCGCTGAATACGATCTCGCCGGTGCTGCCGAGCACGCGCAGCTCGCGCGTAGCTTTGGGGCGCGAGATGACTTCAACGGTGACATTCGCCATCATCCCGCCGGGATAACGCAGCAGGCAGTGGTAGACGTCGTCGATGTCGGCGTTGATATCGGTGACTTTGGCGCGCGAACAAGCCAACGGCTCGGCCTTGCCGAAAATGTCGTTGAGCCAGGTGAGCTCGAACGGCACGATTTCACGGCAGGCGCCAGTGTCGCGATTGGAGACGTAGAAGTCCTCGACTTTCTCCCACGGATGCCAGTCGGGCAGGTATTGCCCGGTCTGGTAGTTGATGTTGAGCGGCTTGCCGATCGCCCCGGCGCGGATCAGCTCCTTCACCTTTTTCGGACCGGGGTAATAACGCATCGTGCACGACGGCGCGATCAGCACCTTGGTCTGCAGCGAGCGGCGGTACAGATCCAGCGCCTTATCGGCATCGACTACCGAGGCCTCGACGAAACACGGCAGGCCGCGCTCGAAGCTCTGCAGCGCGTACGTCATGTGGTATTGCGGCGGAGTCGAGATCACCAGCGCGTCGGGGCAGTGCGCCCTCACCGCCTCGTCGAAATTGCCATAGGTCTGAACGCCGCTTTTCTGCTGCGCTTCCGCCCGCCGGTCTTCGCGCAGATCGAACCCCGCGACATCCGCGTATCCCATCGCGAGCAGATTCCGAACGCGGCGCTTGCCCATGGACCCGAGTCCAACTACCAGAAATTTCAAGACAGGCTCCATTCATGTTTCATCACGGACTCCACGCAGAGAAAATCGTAAATGTCATCGATCTCGTAGTTCTGATAACGCTTGATCTCAAACGCCGCGCAGCGACGGGCGTAGAAAGTGTTTTCCTCGAGCAGCGTCGCCGTCTTGGCGATGTATGCGACGCCGTAGGGGAAATATGCGGGTACGTTGTCCTGGCGGCGCGTCTGCATCACCAATTCCGGCGCAAACGGTTCGATGCGTTCGCCCGCGAAGCGTTTCATGATCGAGGGGTGCTCGTGCACTTCGCCCACGCTCACGATGGCATCGAAATCGGCGGCGCGCTCATCGAGCTTGCGCAGCATGCGGTCGATGTCGTCGTCCTCGCGCAGCGGCGAGGTCGGCTCCAGCAACGCGGTGTACTGGAATTCGCGCCCTGCCTCGCGATAGCAGGCAAGCGCATGGCGAATCACGTCGTAAGAGGAAGCGCGATCCGTCGCGAGCTCCGGCGGGCGCATGAAGGGTACGGCGGCACCATGGTGGCGGGCCACCGCGGCAATTTCTTCGCTGTCGGTGCTCACTACCACGACATCGAGATGGCGCGACCGCAACGCCTTCTCGATGGTCCACGCGATCAGCGGCTTGCCGCACAAATCGCGAATGTTCTTGCCCGGCAGTCCCTTGGATCCGCCGCGCGCCGTGATGATCGCGATCGCGCTCTTGCCGCCGATCATGGATTTTCACCCAGCGGCTTGTTCGCGCGCTCGTAGTCGTCCGGGCGGCCGACGTCGAGCCAGGGCTCGTGCATCGGATACACGATGGTGCGCGCCGCGCGTTCCTGCAGACGCGTGAACAAAGTCGGCATGTCACACGGCTCGGTACCGCTGAGCGCATCCAGCGCGGTCGGCTCGAGCACATAGATGCCGGCGTTGATGTGGCTGCGGGCGATCGGCTTCTCGTCGAAACCGACGATGTCCACACCCTTGGTGCGCACCACACCGAATGGATGCTGCCATTCATGCAAGCGCACGGCCATCGTGGCCGTGGCGGCGTTGCGCGCGTGAAAGTCGAGCAACTCCGCGTAACGGATGTCGGTGAGCACGTCGCCATTGGTGACGAGAAATGCGCTGTTGGGACGCGGATCCAACAAGCCGATGGCGCCCGCAGTGCCGAGCGGAGTGCGCTCGCGCAGGTACTCGATCTCGACCTGCCAGCGACTGCCGTCACCGAAGTGCTCCTCGATCATGTGACCGAGGTGATGCACGGCAAGTACGAAGTGGTGGAAACCTTCCGCCTTGGCGCGCTCGACGATGTGCTCGAGCATGGGCTTGCCGTTGACGGGCAACAGCGGCTTGGGGCAGTCCTGCGTATGCGGAAGGAGTCGCGTGCCCCTGCCGCCCGCCATGATGACGACCGTGTTCGTACGCCTGCCCGGGTTGAGCAGTTCGTTGAGCAGATGCAGGCCGACGACGCGACGCGCCGTGTTCACCACCGGGATCGCATTGAAGCCATTCGCGCGCATGAGCTGCAGCACCGCTTCTCGCCGCAGCTCCGGGGGCACGATGAGCGGATCCGCCTTGAGCACACCGCTCACCGGCGATTCGAGCGTCATCCCGCGCAGCAGGCCGCGGCGAATATCGCCGTCGGTGAGCGTGCCGACGAATCCGTCATCCGCGCCGATCACCAGCACGATCTGCAGGCCGCTGCCGTCAAGATTGCGTATGGCCTGCTGTAACGACGAGTCGAGCGGCAGCAGCGCCTTGCGCCAGCGCTGTTGCGGCGATTCCCGATTGCCCGACTCGATCGACATTCCGGAGCTCCCTCAGTGCCTTTCGCGCAGCAGTTGAAATGCCTCGGCGGCACGAAACCCCGCCGTGGCGCCGCGCAGTGCGGCCAGCGCGCGCACCGCCAGCTCACTGCGCGGGAACGGAAATGCGCCAAGCTCCGACTCGTAGATGCGCAGCGCGGCCAGCTTGGGTTCCAGGTAGTCGCCGATGTCGACGAAGTAGTTAGGCAGGAAGGCAGCGCCTGGCACAAGTCCGGAATCCGTCTCGGACAGCGTTTCGTAGGCGAGCACGCGCCGCACCGAGGGATGACGGAACCACTTGGTGCAGGCGGCCGCCGCTTCGAATATCACGCGGTGATCGGAGTGCGCGTCACCGGGGTGCGGCAGCAGCACTTCCTCGGGCTCGAAGGCCGAAAACGCGGCGGCGATCTTCTCGACGATACCGCCCATTGAAAGCTCGTCGAGACGCGCCGGCGGCAGCCCCAGGTTGAACACCTCGTCGAAGCCAACTTTGTGCCGGACGGCTGACAGCTCAGCCTCCCTGCGCCGCACCTTGTCGGCATCCCAGCCGGACTCGGTGGAGATGGCGGTGACGATGAGCCATGCAATCCGGTTTCCTTCGGCTTTGCGGCGCAGCAGCGTGCCGCCGCAGCCTAACAACTCGTCGTCGGGATGGGGTGCGATCACCAGGGTCTTCAAAGATATTCTCCGGTTGCGAGCAGTGCGGGCGGCTCGCACTCGAGCAGGCGGATCGCGCCTTCGCCACAGACGATGACGGGCCCCGGCGCGCCCGACTGAACGACCTTGCCAGGTTCGATGTTGGCCGCGGTGCCGGGGATGATCTCGGCGGCCCACACCTTGACGTCCGAATCACGATGGCGGAAATGCGCCCCCGCATACGGTCGCGCGAGCCCGCGCACCAAGTTGCGGATCGAACGCGCGGACATGCGCCAGTCGATCTGGCCATCGGCGCGCGCACGCTTGCGCCAGCTATTGGAATTGCTCGCATCCTGGCGGATTCGCGGATATTTGCCGGCCGTCAGTTGCGGCACGAACTCCTCGATCTGCAGGAGCGCCGACCGGGTCATCTTTTCATACAGCGAGCCGGCGTCATCGAACTCGGAGATCTCGAGTGCGCGTTGCGAGAGGATGTCGCCGCCATCCGCGGACTCATCCATGAAGAAGAATGTAGTCGCGGTCTGCGTCAAACCGAGCACGAGCGCCCATATCAGCGGATGCCGGCCGCGATTGGCGGGCAGCGCCGCCGGATGAAACCCCACGACGCCGAGTGGTGCGACGTCGAGCAACGGCTTGCGCAGCAGCCGCGACCAGCCAAAGCAGAAAATCACGTCGGGCCGGCAGTCGCGGATCCACTGCAGCGACGCCTGAGAATTCAGGTCCTGGGCGTCGAGGGATGGAATCCCGTTGTTCTCGCTCAACGCGCGCAGGTCGCAGTGATCGGCATTGAAAGACGAAGTCGCCTGGGTGCAGATGCCGACGACCTCGGCATCCAGCGCGAGCACACACTCCAGCGCGCGCCGCGAGAACTGCACCGCTCCGATGAATACGATTCTCATGACGCCGGCAAGTCGTAAAAGCGCTTCTTGAGGATGTCGTCGAGGTCGGTGTGTGCGAGCGCCTCGACGACTTTTTCGCTGGCACCACCGTCACCGTAGGGATTCACGACCTGCGGCAGCGAAGCCTGGAAGGTCGGCGAATACATGCGTTCGATGGCGGCGGCAATGGCAGAGCGCTCCGCGACGCAATCGATGACGCTGCCCGCCTTGAGCCGGCCACGCTGACGGTCGCCGACGTTGACGGTGGCCTTTCGAAACGTCGGCGCTTCGGTGAGCCCGCTCGAGGAATTCCCCACCACGCCGTCGACATGCTGCAGGCACGACAGGTAGCGCAGTTGGCCGAGCGAGGTGAAGGCATGGGCATTTTCACGACGCGCGACGAAAGCATTGATCTTCTCGATGAGAACGCGGCCGTCGGTATCCGCATTGGGCATGGTGAATATGAGCGTGGTGTCTACGAGCGTTTCGAGCACCGAGAGCAATTCGGCAAGCTGGATGCCGGCCGTCGCGGTTTCCAGGGTCACGGGGTGGAACGTGATCATGAGGTTCCGGCGCCTGAAGCGAATACCCGTGACGCGCTCGAGTTCGGCGCGATCGAGCAGCGCAAGCCTGCGGATGTTGTCGATCCCCAAGCCACCGACCGTGAATACGCGCTCCGGCTGCTCCCCCAGCTGAATCACGCGCCGGCGATAGTCATCGGTTGCCACGAAATGCAGGTGCGACATCTTCGTGATCGAGTGGCGAATGGATTCGTCGATCAACCCTTCCGTCGCTTCGCCCCCGTGCAGGTGCGCGATCGGTATGCGCGCCATCATCGCGGCAGCGGCGGCGCCAAAGATCTCGAATCGATCCCCCAGCACCAGCACCACATCGGGCCGCAGTCGCGCGAAGGAGTCCGCGAATCCGATCAGACCGAGGCCCGTGGATTTCGCGAGTCCCACGGGAGTGTCCGAACTCAGCAGCATTTCCACCCGCTCATCGACTCGCACACCGTCGTTCTCGATCTCGCGGACCGTCAATCCGAATTCGGGCGACAGGTGCATGCCGGTGGCGAGCAGCTGCAATTGCAGTCGCGCGTCGCGCGATATGCCGTCGATGACCCAGCGCAGCAGCCCATATTCCGCGCGCGTGCCGGTGACCACACAAATACGCCGTGTCATAGCTCTAACAACTCGTCGGCAACAAACGCGCGCCGCGCGCGCCGCCCCATGACCTCGTCCCAGCGCATGGGCGAGATGCCGGTACCCGGACGTTTGACTACGACGTTGGCCGGGCTGAAGGATTCGCCCGCGGCGATTGCACACGCGGCAACCAGCGACTTGCGCACCACCGCGCGATTTTTTTCCTCGGCCGCGCTCGGCTGCTTGACCGACTCGCCCAACGCGCGGCCGATATTGCGGATCGCAGCCACCATGGCCGCGAGCTCGCCCGGCTCAAGACTCGCGCGGTGGTCGGGTCCTGGCAGGCTGCGATCGAGTGTGAAGTGTTTCTCGATGACGGTCGCACCCAGTGCCACGGCCGCAATCGCCACTTCGATGCCGACGGTGTGATCGGAATAACCAACGTCCACCTCGAGCGCCGCGCGCATCGCGAGCATGGCACGCAGGTTTACGTCGCCCATGGCGGCGGGATAGTCGGTGGTGCAGTGAAGCACGGTCACGCGCGCGCGCGGTGTCCCCGCCGCCTCCAGCGCCTGGAGCGCGGCCGTCACTTCGGCGAGCGTCGCCATGCCGCTCGAAAGGATCACGTCGCGGCCAGCGCCCCCCACATGGCGCAGGTACGGCAGATTCGTGATCTCTCCCGATGGAATCTTGATGCGGGTGGCGCCGAGCGCCAGCAGCATGTCGACGCTTTCGATATCGAAGCCCGTGGAAAAAAACCCGATGCCCGCCTTCGCAGCATGCGCGATGAGCGTGTCATGGTCGGCGCGCGACAGCTCCAGCCGGCGCAACATGGCGTGCTGCGACTCATCGCTGCCGGTATTGCGGGTTTGATAGTCGGCCTTGGCGGCGGCCGACGTCACCAGGCGATCGGCGCTGAAGGTCTGGAACTTCACCAGGTCGGCGCCCGCGCGGGCTGCTACATCGATGAGCTGCTTCGCGATCGCCACATCGCCGTTATGGTTCACGCCCGCTTCCGCGATGATGAGTGTGCTCATGCTCCCGCTACCTGCGGCAATCGCGAGCCCGCGGCGCAGCTGCGCAGCACCTGCTGGCCCATGCCGATGATGCTGCCCTCGCCAACCGTTACTCCCTCGCGCACCGCCGCACCGCTGCCGATGAAGCAGCAGGCGCCGACGTGCGCGCCGCCGTTCACCAGCGCGCCCGTCGAGACGTGACAGTGATCGTCGACGGTGGCGCCGTGTTCGATGAGCGACAGGCTGTTGAGGATGCAGTTCTCGCCAACGGCGGCGCGCGCATTCACCACCGCGCCGTGCATCACGATGCTGCCGGCACCGACGCGTGCGTGCGCAGATACGTACGCGCGCGGCGATACGATGACGGGCAAGTCGAAGCCGTGCACACGCAGCTGTTCGAAGATTCTGCGGCGCGGTTCGTGCGTCTTGATCTGTCCGACCGCGACGAGCGCATGCCCGACGCGCGCACGCAATGCCGGCAGATCGGCATCGGTGCCGAGCACACGATGGCCCAGCACACTCTCACCGACCTGCGCCGCGGAGCCGACCAGTCCCGCGATCTCGAAGCGTCCGTCGGCCTCCACTACGTCGATGCACGCAAGCGCATGACCGCCGGCCCCGATGAGCAGGATGGATTCGCGGCTCACGCGCTCTCCAGCGCCAGTTGCGCGCTGCTGGGAATGTTGATGATGCGCTGCTCGAGTGACTCGGCAACCGGCAGCGGCATGCGCGGACAGTTCGCGAATGCCGGCAGCCGATGATTGAGCAGCCAGATCGGCCGCGTCATGAGGCCGGCGTCGTTGGTCGCCGCGAGCACGGAGTCGCGTTCGGCCGCGAGCGGCGCGTCGAGCAGCAAAGTCTGCAGCCAGTAGTTGCTGCGGCATCCCGCAGGTTCGCGCACGAGGTGCAGACCGCCGAGTCCCGCAAATGCCGCCGCGTAGCGTTCGAACAGGCGGCGCTTCGCGTCGATGAGCGCGGGCAGCTGCTCGAGCTGGGCGCAGCCGAGCGCGGCGTTGAGATTGGGCAGCCGGTAGTTGTAGCCGATCTCGTCGTGGCGGAATTCCCAGCGGTGCGGCACCTTGGCGGTGGTAGTCAGGTGTTTCGCGCGACGCGCGAGAGCGGCATCGTTGGTGAGGATCGCGCCGCCGCCGCCGGTGGTGATGGTCTTGTTGCCGTTGAAACTCAAGGTCCCGAACAGGCCGCGCGTGCCGGTGTGCACGCCGTGGTACAGGCTGCCGAGCGACTCGGCGGCATCCTCCACGATGACGATGCCATGGTCGTACGCCACCGCCGCGAGCGCATCCAGGTCGACGGGATGGCCGAAGGCATGCATGGGTACGACGGCGCGCAGCACCCGCCCGGTGGCGCGATTCACGCACACGCCACCGCGCATTTCCGCAACGCTTTTCAGATAGTCACGCAGCGCCCGCGCATCGAGTCCGAGCGTACGTTCCTCGCTGTCGACGAAATGCGGTATGGCGCCGCAGTAACTGATCGCGTTCGACGTGGCGACGAACGTGAGCGCTGGCGTGAGGACCTCGTCACCCGGAACCACTCCAGCGAGCCGCAGCGCGATGTGCAGCGCCGCGGTGCCGTTCACGACCGCAACCACATGCTGCGCGCCCGTGTACGCGGCGAGCTCCGCTTCGAAGCGGTCGACGAACTTGCCCACCGAAGAGACGAAAGTGGAGTCGAGGCATTCCTTGAGATAAAGCCACTCATTGCCAGCGAACCGAGGCTCGTGCAGCGCGACACTCGCGTCGCCGATGGCCGCGCGGATGGCTGCGACCACGCGCGCCGATAACGCTGCGCGATCATCGGTGTCGAGAGGTGCAGCCATGGCGTTCACAGGTTGTAGTCATCGGACTTGTAGCGCGCGAGATTCGCCGGCTCGCGAAACCAGCCAATGGTCTCTTCCAGCCCGCGGCGCAAGCCCGCCTGCCCGGCATATGCCGGCGACCAGCCGAGCAGCTCGCGCGCGCGCTCATTGGCGGCCAGCAGCCGCTCGACTTCGCTCGCTTCCGGACGCAGCCGCCGTTCGTCAGTTTCGATTTCGACGCCGACGCCCATGATCTCGGCGATCAACCTGGCGGTATCGCCGATGGAAATCTCAAAGCCGCTGCCGATGTTGACCACCTGTCCTACCGCGGCATCGGCATCGATCGCGGCGAGAAATCCGCGCACGGTGTCGGCGACGAAATTGAAATCGCGCGTCGGGCTCAGCGCTCCCAGGTGGATACGGCGTTTGCCGCTGGCGAGCTGCGTGATGACGGTGGGGATGACGGCGCGCGCCGACTGACGCGGGCCATAGGTGTTGAACGGCCGCAGCACCGTGACCGGCGTGCCGAAGGATTTGTGGAACGACAGCGCGATCTGATCGGCACCGATCTTGGTGGCCGAATACGGCGACTGGCCCTGTAGCGGGTGCTCTTCGGTGATCGGCACGAAACGCGCTGTGCCGTAAACCTCGCTGGTCGAGGTATGTACGCAGCGGCGCAGGCCGAGATCGCGCGCTGCCTGCACGATGTTCAATGTGCCGTTGATGTTCGTGTCCACATAACTCGCCGGGGCGTGATACGAATACGGAATCGCTATCAGCGCCGCCAGATGCAGCACGGTGTCGTGACCCTGCATCGCGGTATGAACGCAGTGCGCGTCGCGCACATCGCCGGCGAATACTTCGAACTTGCCCTTCACGTCCGGTGCGCAATGGTCGAGCCAACCCCAGGAGTTGAAGGAGTTGTAGTTCACGAACGCGCGCGTGTCGTGACCGGCGCGCACCAGCGCCTCGGTGAGATGGGAACCGATAAAACCGTCGGCGCCGGTGATCAGAACTTTAGCCATGGGAGTGCGGGATGAATTTCTCGGGGCGTGTCATGCGTGAGCTGCGTGGGCCATCTGCCTGAAGCTCTGGCTGGTTGCGAGCAGCTGTTCGTATGTGCCCTGGGCGACGATCCGGCCGTTCTCGATCTGCACGATGAAATCGCAACGCTGCACGGTGGTCAGGCGATGGGCGATGACCAGAATCGTCAGGTCCCGGGCGAGTTCGCCGATGGCTTCCATCACGGATTTCTCGGTGACGTTGTCGAGCGCGCTCGTGGCCTCGTCGAGCACCAACACACTCGCCTGCTTGTAGAGCGCACGCGCGATCCCGATACGTTGCCGCTGTCCGCCGGACAGGCGCACGCCGCGCTCACCGACCAGCGATTCGTACGCATCCTGGCGGCTCTCGATGTGCAGGTCGATGTGAGCGCGACGCGCCGCGTCCCTGACGCGCTCCATGTCGACGCGCTCGCGCGGCAGGCCGAAAGCAATGTTCTCCGCGAGGCTGGCGTCCGCCAGGTAGATAGACTGCGGCACGTGCGCGATGTTGCGTTGCCAGGCACGGATCGAGTGCGCGTCGAGCGCCTGGTCGTCCACGGTGATCGTGCCCTCCACCGGGCGCAGCAGTCCCATGAGCAGGTCCATTGTGGTGCTCTTGCCGCCGCCGGTGCCGCCGACAAAGCCCACGCGCGCACCTCGCGGGATGGTGAGGTCGAGGCCGTCAATCGCCCAGGGACCATCCGCCGAATAGCGAAAGCGCACGTTGTTGAAGCGTATGGCCTCACCGAACGGCAGCGGCGCGGGAACCGGCGTGGTGGCCCACTCTGGTAGCGGCTGATCGAGAAGTGCGATCGTATCGTCGAGCACGCCAAGATACCCCACGATCGTGGTCCATGAAGCGTAGGTCGACTGCAGCGCCGGCAACAGGCGCTGGGCGCCGAGTGCAAGCGCCGCAAGCGCCGGTAGCCCCTGCGCAATGCCTCCTTCGCGGCCGGCGAGCCCAAGGGCGAGCGCCGCGATCAGGATCATGCCGAAGGCTTCCACCATCGGTCGCGGAGACTGAGCGATGAAGACATTGGTGCCTTGTGCGCTCCGCAGCGCGCGATCGGCGCGCCCGTACAGGCCGCTGTAAAAACTTTGCGTGCCGTCGAGCAGCACGTCGCGGATGCCACCCAGCCCCTCCTGCAGGGCTTTCACGACATGGTTCTGCTCGCTGGAGATGATCCGGCTGTTGCGTCGCAGGCCGCCATCCGTCACCAATGTGACCATGGCATAGGTGACGCCGAAGCCCAGCGCCGAGACGATCGCGACAAACGGGTCGATGATGATCAGCGTCGCCATCACCGCAATGAGCAGCAAAGCCGAGCTCAACAATGTGATCGCGGGCAGCAACACGCCAAGCATCGTGGTGCCAATCTTGGTCGCGATGCCGCTTATGACTTCGCTGCTGCTGCGCTGAATGTGGATCTCGTAGCTCTGGTAAAGCGTGCGCCGGTACACCTCGAGACTCAGGTCAGCGCCGGTCGCGAAGGTAAGGCGCGTGCTGGCCCAGGCAAACGCCAGCCGGATCACGCCCGCCAGCAACGCCGCCACCGCGAAGAAGACGGTAAAAGGCAATCTGAGCTCGCTGGCTGCGCTCACGCCCAGCATGCGCGCAAAGACTGCGACTGCGGGATTCTGCAGCGCAGCCTCGGGGGCCGCGAGAATGCCGATGAAAGGCACAACCGCGCCGATGCTCACGATTTCCGCGATCACGCTCGAGAACATGAGGACCTGGAGCAGCACGAACTGCCGACGCCGCCGCGGACTCAAATGGCCCCACAGCGCTCGCAGCAGTTGCAGCAGTGGACGTTCGGCGTTCACGCGGATCGTTTCTTGCCGTAGTTGCGCCACAGGTTGTGGCCGAGCGCTATCAGCGCGCCCAGAATTCCGCCGAGCACACCACCGCTGAGGACCATGATGGCGCGGCGCGGCCAGATGCGCTCTTCAGGCGTCACCGCCGGATCGACGACCGTGAATGCGTATTCCGCGCGGGTACTCGCAAGCATTTGCTTCTTCGTTTCGTTTTCCACCAGCCCGTACATGACCCGCTGGATGTCCACAACCTGCGTCTTGTTGATCTGTTCATTGAGGTATTTGATGTTGCGGCTGGCATCCTCGAGCGCGCGATTGCGCAGGATCTCATTGGCCAGCGCCACGTACTGGTTCGCCCATAGCGCCGCCTCCTTTGGATCGCGCCATTGCACCGACACGATCGTGGTGCCGTTCTCCTTATCCTGGCGGACCACGACCACGGTCCGGCGGAACTGGTCGACGGCCAGCCAGAGGCTTTGCTTGCGCGCATTGCGCAGAATTTGCCGGGTCAGTTTGCCTCGCGCGATGAAGGTTTCCGCGAGGTGGCGCGAGCGCAGCATTGCAAGGGCTTCGGGCCCGCTGCTGTTGCCCTGCAGATTGATGCCCGCGAGACTGGCAAGCCCGCCGATGCGGCTGGCAAGCCCGCCGAGATCATTGCCGTCATCCTGGCGCACCGGGGTGATGACGACCTCGGCGCGATAGACGAATTCGGTGGTCAGCGCGAGGTAGGTCGCGATCGCCGCAAGGCCGAATCCGCAGATCGCGACGAGCAGACGGTAGCGCCAAAGGACCTCCAGCACCGACACGAGGTTGATCGTGCTGCCGGCCCCATGGCTGGTAGTTTCATCGTTCGACATTGTTAGTCACCCGCATTCGCCCACGCTACCGCCTGCGAAGGGCTCAAATCGCTTCGCATCGCGGACCGAAAATCACTGCGCCATCAACAGGAGATCGCTCTCCCGCAGGCGATCAAGGCTCGGAATCCAGACGCGTCTCTCGACGCATCTGCTCGATCTCGATTCGCAACGCCTCGTATTCGCTGACTCTTTCCTTGAGGTACTTCACAGCCAGTTGCGCCTTGCCATGCAGCCCGCTCGGCGTGAGCACGTATAGATAGGCGGCCTTGTTCTGGCTGTTTTTGAAATTCGCCGCTTTCACCCAGCCGCGGCCGATCAGCGCGCGCAGGCAATAATTGACCTTGCCGAGACTGACACCAAGCGCGCGTGCCGCATCACGCTGGCTCATGCCAGGGTTTTCCTCGAGCAGCCTCATGAGCTTGTAGTGCACACTGGTATTCATGCGCACTGCCGTGAAAGCGCAGCCTGGTCCACGCACACCGGTGTGCTGCGGCCTAACAACGATAGCAGGATGACGGCGCGTTCCTGGCCAGCCTCGCGATCGAAGATTCCATCGAGCCCGCAGAGCGCGCCGGAGATGATGCTGACACGCATGCCGGAGTGCAGCGGGCGCTGCCGCAGGCGGTGCAGCCCGGAACCCGGCTCCTCGCGTGCCATCAGGCCGCTCACCAGGGAATGTGGAACGGTCGCGAGCTGCGCGCCGAATCGCACCACAGCCGTGACCCCGACGGTCGAACGCACGGGCGCGAGCGATTGGCGCTCCGTCTCGACCTGAACGAACACATAGCGTGGAAACAGCGCTCCGATCCGCTCGCGCCAGCGGCCCCGATGCAGGGTGCGCCGCAGCAGGCGGGGAAAATAGACCTTGAAGCCCTGACGCAGGAGATTGACCTGCGTGAGTCGCTCCCCTGCCGGCTTGGTGTGAATGAGAAACCAGGACCGAGCGGCCTCGGTAGTGGGCAAACAGTCTTCGAATAGCGCGTGGCTTCCGGCGAACAAACCCGCTCTCTCGTTGCGTTCAGTCATTGAACGCAGCGGAGTTTAGGTAGCTCCCCCAGGCCTGTCAATGACTTGAAGCGTCAAACTAGAACGAATTGACCGCCGCTGCCGAGATCGCGAGGTTATAGATGATCTGGGTCACAGCCTGCCAGAACGGCAGCGCCGGCAGCCGTTCCGCATCCAGCGGCACGACCACTGTGTCGCCGGCACGGATCTGCGCCTGCGAGCCACGGCTGAACCAGTTGCCGCCGGAATTGGCGACTACGCTGCCATCTGCGCGGACCACGTAGACCTTGTCCTTGTCGGCCTTGCGAGTCATGCCGCCGCTCAAGCCGATGTAGTCGTCGCGTCCGAATTCTGCGCGAAACAGGTGCGATGTCGGGCTCTGGACTTCGCCGATTACCGTAACTTCCTGCTGCTTCCTTGGCACCAACAACTCATCGCCGTCGCGAAGCACGATGTCATCGGGTGATCCCGACGTAGCACTGAGCACACGAGGCAGATCGATGACCAGGCGGCCCACCGCCTTTGCGCCGCGAATCTGCGCGAGCAGGGATTGGCCGACGGAGAGTTGAGTACCGGCCTGCGTCTGGTTCGCGATCGCTCCTTGAAACGCGAGGATGGCAAGATCGTTCTGCAGTCGACTCGCGAGCACGTCGACCTGCTGTTGTTCACGAAGACGTAATTCCTTGCGCGTAAAGACACTGCCCGCGGGAAAGGCCAGTTCCGACAACCCACCGGCGCGCGCCATCAGCGAGCGCATCGTTTCACCCGGCGCGATCGGATAGGTGCCCGGAAACCGCACCTGGCCGCGAATTGTCACGACTTCCTTTGCCGCCCAATCCGGAACGGTCTTGATCGTCAGGGTGTCGAACGGTTGCAGCAGCACATTTGCCGCCGGATCCCCGCGGACGGCTGCGGCAAGATCGAGCGCGAGCAGCTGGGTGCGCCGCGATTCGCCATTGACGATCTGGTATCGCGTCAGTTCCGCCGTGCCGCCGTACGCGGCGTCGGACAGACTGCCGCCGGCCCTCACCAGGTCACGTACGGTCATGCCGTGTTCCAGTGGATAGTCGCCCGCGACCTTGACCCGCCCATCGATGTGCACGATGTCGGTCGGGTGATCGAAATTCGACTGCAGGCGCAGCTCCTCGAGCAACGGCTCGATGACGCGGTCGCGACCTGCTTCGAGATTGAAGACCATGAGCCGGTCGCGCGGCATGAGTGGCACGTTCGCGGCCGACTCGGGATCCGCCAGCGCCGCCGCAAGATCCGCAGACAACACAACGATGCGGCGATCGGGCGGCAGCTCGCGCCGGATGAGAACGTAGTGCGGGTCGCCGTTGGGCATCAGGTCGTCGACCGAATGCAGCACGTCGGTGAGCCGCATGCCCTCGCGATGGGGAAACACGCCGGGAGCATGCACATGCCCATCCAAAACGATCCCGGCGTCGAGAGTCGGACGCAGACGCGAGATCCGCAGCAGGTCGCCGTTGCGGATGCGCTGCGAATCGTTGTTAGTGCCACCGAGCGTTACGGCGAGCACGACGCGCCTGCCGGCCTCGTCGATCCGCGTGAGCGACGCCTTCGCAGTGTCCGCTTCGGCGGTCAGACCGCCCGCCAGGTTCACCAGCTCGGCGATCGTGGTCTCTGTGCGTGTCTCATAAATCGCTGGCCGGCGCACTTCGCCCGCGACGCTGACGGTGGGCCCGGAGGGGGGAATGAACACGACGTCGCCCGGCAACAGCTTCGCGTCGTCGGTGGTGTCACCACGAATCAGCATGTCGTAGAGATCGAAGCGCCGCACCAGCGCACCCTGGCGCCGCAGCTCCACGTTACGCAGCGAGCCGATTGGCTCGACACCCCCGGCCGCGAACAGCGCCGAGGTGATCGTGCCGAGACCACTGATCGTATAAGAACCCGGGCGTCGCGCTTCACCCAGCACGAACACGCGAATGCCGTGCGGTTCGCCCATCGAGACACTGGCGCGCACGCCGATCATCTGGAGTGCAACCCGCGCCTCGATGCTGGATTTCACCTCCGCGAACCGCCGCCCGGTGACACTGATCGGGCCGAGCTCGGGAAAGTTGATGCGCCCGTCGCGGCCGACCGTGAGACGCATCGTGCGATTCTGGCTGCCGTACAGCTGCACTTGGAACTGGTCCCCTGCGCCAACGACGTAATCCACCGGCACAGGAATGTCGGTGACCGGGGCGAATGTCGAGGCATTGCGCTCGAAGAGCTCGTAACCGAATGGCTTGAGTGCCTCCGTCCCGATGCGCTTGAGCGGTAAGCGAGTGATGCGCAAATCGAAGTCCCGAAGCGCAGGTTCGACCGACATGCGCAGGGCGGCTTGTGCTTCGGTCAACCCTGCCAGTGAGATTGGCGCGAAGCCCGGCAGCTGCAACTGACCATCGCGCGACAAGCGGTAGGGATTGCGCGAGCGGATCAGCTCGCGCAGTTCCTCGAGCCGCGTACGGTCTTCGTCGGAGAGTTGTCGTAACTGCCGCCCCAATGGCGAGTAGCGAATGACATCCGCATCAGCGGTGGGCGGCGTGGTTGGCGTCAGAATTGCAGGCTGGCTGGTCGTCGGGCGGCGCTCGGCGTTTTCGTTCTGATCGCGCACCGGCAGCAGTTCGAAATCGATTTCAATGATCAGCGAATCGTCCGCGCGCAGCACCCGGCGGCTCGACTCGAGCAATTCCTCTTCTGCCTGGGGATCGCTCGAAATCGGAACACGCACGGTGCTTTTCGCCGCGTCGTCGCGGCTGCTGTCATTGCGCTCGGGTTGCGATGATGCGCCCGGCTCGACACCTAGCTGACGCTCCAATGCCTCGCGCTGCTCGGGTGACAGGCTCTTGAGTATCTCCAGCTGATCGGCAGTCGGGACCTGTGCTGACACCGGCAACGAAGCCGCCGCCATCACGGCAGCCCAGACAATCAGCCATTTCTTTGACATCAGAAACCTTGCTCCCAATTCACGAATCCACGGACTTCCGAGCGCGCCCCGACAACCGGGGAATGAGTGTCATAGCCAACACCGAAATGAGCCACGGCCGGGCCCAGCCGCCGCGAGTAACGCAATTCTACATTGTCGAAATCGAAGGGAATCGAACTGATGGCATGATCGCCACCGTCCCGATTCAGTTCGATCCGGCGCAGCGTAGCGCTGATAGTGTCGCCATTCGCGGCCGTCAGGATGCCGCGTAGCGAAAACATGCGGCTGTCGTTATCCATCGAATGCCCGAGCAGGCGGTGCCGGTAGGTATAGCCCTGCGGATATCTGCCATTGCGGTAAGCGCAGTTGAACTCCTGCCGTTCGCGCGTGAACGAGCAGGCGGTGTCGGAATACTCGGCGAGCACGCGCATGCCCCCCAAAGCACTCGAAAACCAGGTTTCCAGGCCGAATTGCCCGATGAACTTGCTCGGCAGGTGACTGGCTTCATCCTCGCCAATCCATTGCGTGTACAGCGCCAGTGGCAACGCCTTCCACGGTGAACGCACGCGCGCATCGTACCCGGCTAGCTGGTTGCCGGGGTCATCGCCGGTGTCGCTGTTGTCGCGCCCGAGGAGCATGTCCATGAAAGTCCCAAAATCGCATTCCGCGTCGCCGCCACACCACTGCGCCGTGCGCGTGAGACCGAATTCGAGCCACGGCCGCGGTTTGAAGTTGACTCGCGCGGCCATGAACCGCACGTTCGGTACCGCTACACCGCGCGACTCGGCCTCGCCGACCGCGATGCTTGCACGCCACGGGCCGATCCAGGATAACCAGGGCGTTCTGAAGGGATCGGTGTAGTTGCGTTCGAGCGTGAGGCTTGGGATGGGCCGCGCATTGGTAGATAGGATCAGGCTTCCGTCCCAGCCAGGCCCCCACCAGCGCTCCATGTAGCCGGCGGAAATCATGAAATTGCCGATGCTCACCCCGAGGTAGCTGCCGTCGGGCCGAAACCTTTTGTCGTCGTCCGGACCGGCGGTCACCGACCCTTGCAGGTTGGCTGCGAAATGGTCTCCCAACCAGCTGGCGCGCACGGCTAGTTCCACTTCTTCACGCGGGGTATCGGCGAAATCGCGCAACTGGGTTGGCTCATGCGCGGCTGACACGCGTAATCCGTGACCCGCGTAGCCGCGCGCCGAGGCTGCGCGCGCCAGGCGCTGGACGCGCAGCAGCGCATCGGCAGTATTGTCATCGAGATCGGCGATCGAGGTGCCGAGCGCATCGCGCGCGATGTCGGGCCACGACATCGGCCAGGTGGTGACCGGCCCGCGCAGGATTCCCGCGTCGGCCAGTAGTTGGATGTCGCTGCGCAACCCTTCGTTGCCCGGCGCGAGCCAGGGATCCGCCCGACCGACGACTGCGATGCCCAGGGAGACGAAAAACACGAATTTTCGGACTGGCGGCGACACACTCAGGGTTTGAAATCGTGATGCCAGCTCAAAAATCCGAAGGGCTCGACTTCGCGCCGACCGCCGGCAGGTTCGAGCGACTCGACGCCGAGCTGGATCGCAACACGCTGGTCGAGGATTTGCCCCTTCCAGCCCAGTTCCAACGAGGAGTAGTCCGCCGGACGGTAACTCACCGTGTTGCTGAAATCGTTGAAATCGTCGCGATTGAGACGCGAGGTCCGCGCGGTCATCGACCACAGGTCGCCGCCGGGCGCCGAGTAAGTCGCGCCCAGCGAGTAGTTCTCGGCATCGCGGTCGGAGGTGTATCCGATGACGCGGCCGCGATAACGATAGCCCTCGGCATCGAACAACCCCTGGTTGTACGCGCAGTTGTAGTACGGGCCACGGCTGGTGTTCGCCGAGCAGGTGGTGGTCGCGTATTCGAGATGCACCTGCAGCAACGCACCGTTCGCAAACGGCTTCCAGGTCTCGACGCCGTATTGCGCCAGGTATTTCGCCGGTAGATAAGACGATTCGTCTTCGCCGATCATCTGCGAATAGACGGCGTATGGCCAGTTGCCGATGGGCGAGGCCCAGCGTATGTCGAAGCCTGCCATCTGGTTGCCAGGCTCATTTTCCGCGGTGGTGTCGATGCCGACGTTGTCATTGCCGATCAGCAGGTTCCAGAAGGTATCGAGGTCACAGTGCAGCTGCCGGCCGCAGAACTGTGCGGTGCGCGAAATCCCAAGCTCGATGTCCTTGAACGGCATCACCTCCACCCGCCAGGCCATGAACAGCGGGCGGTCGATATCCTGCCGGTGATCTTCCATCTGACTGAGGCCGAAGCTGAAGCGCCAGGGCCCAAGCCAGCTCAGCCAGCGTGATTCGAACGGCATCGCGGCGGCGCGTTCCACCATGAGGGTCGGCATGGGACGAGCGTTGTTCGACAGGATCAGGCCGCCGTCGTGAGCCGGCCCCCACCAGCGATCGAGCGTATTGGCACTCAACAGCCAGTTGCCGAGCTGCATCGTGGCGTGCGAGCCATCCGCGCGCAGCTCCTGACCGTCGGCAGGATCGGCGGCCGCGGTCACCGTCGCACCGAACGCGAAGCGATCGCCGTCGTAAGCCGCGCGCGCGCCGAGTTCGCCGTCTTCGCGCGCGATCGTATCGAAGTCGCGCAGCAGTGCCTGCTGTCCGCCCGACAGCGTGACCGAGAGAGCGATCTGACGGCGGCCCGCGGCGCGCGCCCGCACGCGCTCGAGCGCATCAGCAACCGCCGCATTGGTCGCAAAATGTTCCTTGGCTTTTGACAACGCGTACTGCACGGACGCGTGCGGCAATGGCCACTGGTTGATTGGCAGACGAATGATGCCGGCGTCGTTGAGCAACTGCAGATCCATCCGCAGCTGCGTGTCGCCCGACTCGAACCAGCCCGCATCGGCAACCGCCGTCGCGGCTCCGGACAGCGCGACGATCAGCATCAATCCCAACCGCGTCGCACGGCCCGAGAGACTTTTCCCGAAGATCATCGCTTCCAGCTTTGCAGGCGCTTCAGCAGCGGCTTCAGCATGGCGCCCGTTCCATCGGCTGCATCCGGATCCTTCACCAGCGGCAACACTTCCTCACACATTTTCTTGCCGAGCTCCACGCCCCATTGATCGAACGAATTGATTCCCCAGACGACGCCTTGTGTGAACACCTTGTGTTCATACAGCGCCACCAATCTACCCAGCGTCTTCGCGTCGAGTCGCTCGAAAGCGACCACGCTCACCGGACGGTTGCCGGCATGGACCTTGTGGCGCGCGAGAAGTTCGACGCGCTCGGGCGGCAATCTGCGCGCGGCGAGCTCAGTGGTGGCTTGCTCGAGCGAGTATCCGAAGGCGAACGCCTCGGCCTGCGCCAGGCAGTTGCCGATGGCGAGCTCGGCCTGCGCCGGGTTGTCCGCCGAGGAACGCGCCGGCAGCAACAGGTCGAGCGCCGCGCGCAGCGTGCCCTGGTGCAGCATCTGGAAGAAGGAGTGTTGCGAATTGTTGCCCGCCTCGCCCCAGACGATCGGCGCGGTCGAATGCGCGAGCGGCTGGCCGGCGAGGCTCACCGACTTGCCGTTGCTTTCCATCTCGAGCTGCTGCAGATACGCGGGAAAGCGCTTCAGCCGGCCGTCGTAGGGCAGCACCGCCAGCGTCGGCAATTCGAGAAAGTTGATGTTCCACACGCCTAACAAGCCCATGAGCGCGGGCAGGTTCCGCTCCCAGGGCGTGCTGCGAAAATGCTCGTCCATCTCGTGCGCGCCGGCCAACAGCTCCATGAAGCCCGCGCGGCCGATGGCGATCGCGATCGACACGCCGATCGAAGACCACAGCGAATAGCGCCCGCCCACCCAGTCCCACATCATGAAGCGGTAGTTAGGGTTTACGCCGAAGGCGTCCATCGCCTGGGCGTTGGTCGACACGGCCGCGAAGTGAGCCGGCACGGCGGCCTCACCCAATTTAGCTGCCAGCCACTGGCGTGCGCTGCGCGCGTTGGCGAGTGTTTCCTGCGTGCTGAAGGTCTTGGATGCGACGATGAACAGCGTGCGCGCCGGATCCGCGCCCTCGAGCGCGTTGGCGAGATCCGTGCCGTCGACGTTCGAAACGCAGCGCACGCGCGGCGCGTCGTGGGTCAGTGGATGCAGTGCTTCGATCGCCATCGCCGGCCCGAGATCCGAGCCGCCGATGCCGATGTTGATGACCGTGGTGAAGCTCGCGCCGCCTGAGCCGCGCACCGCGCCGCTGCGGACATCGTCGGCGAACGCCAGCATGCGCTCGCGCTCGGCCAGCACCTCGCGCGCGATGTCCGCGCCGCCCGGACCATCCGCCGCCACGCCGGGCACGCGCAGTGCCGTGTGCAGCACCGCGCGCCCTTCGGTGGTGTTGATCGGGTCGCCCCGCCACATCGCTTCGATGCGCGCCCGCAATCCGGCCGCATCGGCCAGGCTCGCAAGCAGGCGCAGGTCGTCGTCGTCGACGCGCTGCCGGGAAAAATCGAGGTACAGCCCGGCGGCTTCCCGTGAATAGCGGGTGGCGCGCGCGGGGTCCGCGTCGCGCAGCGCGCGCAGGGTCGCGGTACGGGCTTCAGTCGAGCGGGCCTTCAGGGCACGCCATGCGGCGGTCAGATTGTCTTGAGCCATCGGACGCGTTCTAGCTGCGAAACAGGCCCGCGATGGTATCGACAACGTATTGAAGTTGCGACTCCGCCAGCTCCGGATAGATCGGCAGCGCGAGCGTTTCCCGCGAGGCGCGCAGGGACTGCGGGAAGTCCTCGGGCTTGTGCCCGAGATAGGCGAAACACTGCTGCATGTGCAGCGGCAACGGGTAGTAGATCTCGCAGCCCACGCCCTCTTTGCCGAGCCAGGCGCGCAGTTCGTCGCGGCGCGGCACACGGATGCAGTACTGGTTGTAGATGTGTCGCGAACCGGCCGGCGCGGGCGGCGGCCTCACCACCGAGCCTGCGAGGTTGGCGCGCTTGAAGGCGGCGTCGTAGAACGCGGCGTTGCGGGCGCGCGCGGTGCTCCACGCATCGAGATGCGGCAGCTTCACGTTGAGCACCGCCGCCTGGATCTCGTCGAGCCTGAAATTGCCGCCGATGAGCTCGTGGAAGTATTTCGGTTCCATGCCGTGTACACGCAGCTTCATGAGCTTCGCGGCGAGCTTTTCATCGTTGGTGACGCACATGCCGGCATCGCCGAACGCGCCGAGATTCTTGGTGGGGAAGAACGACAGGCAGCCGATATCGCCGATCGAACCGGCGCGCCGCCTGGCCTCGTCTTCGGAACCGATGGCCTGCGCGGCGTCCTCGATAACGGAGAGCGAATGCTGCTGCGCGATCTTCTGCACGCGCTTCATGTCCGCCATCTGCCCATACAGATGCACGGGCATGATCGAACGCACCCGGCCACCGGTGGCGCGATTGATCAGCGCGCCCTCGCGGTTGGCACACCCCGCGATGAATTTCTCGATCGCATCGGGCGAGATGTTTAACGTCCCCGGATCGATGTCGACGAATGCGGGCCGCGCGCCGACGCGAGCGATCGTGCCGGCGGTCGCAAAAAACGTGTACGGGCTGGTGATGACTTCATCGCCGGCGCCGATATCGAGCGCCATCAATGCGATCAGCAATGCATCCGTGCCGGAGGAAATACCGATACCGAATTTGCAGCCCGAATATGCCGCGGTCGCAGCTTCGAGCGCCTTCACTTCGGGTCCTAAAATGAAGTACTGCGATTCGCTGACGCGTAGCAAGGCCGCGTCGAGCTCGGGCTTGAGCGCGCGGTACTGGGGTTTGAGATCGAGCAGCGGGACTTTCACGCCCGCACTCTACCGCAGCTTCCTCAGCCGAGGTTGGTCACGCGCGTCGGTTGCGGTGCTTTGTTCTTGTAGTACTCGAGGTACCAGTCGACGAACTTGCGGATGCCGACTTCGACCGGGGTCGCGGGCTTGTAGCCCACATCCCGCACCAGGTCTTCGACGTCGGCGAACGTATCGGGCACATCGCCGGGCTGCAGCGGCAGCATGTTCTTCACGGCCTTCTTGCCAAGGCAGTCCTCGAGCACTTCGATGTACCTGCTCAGCTCCACCGGCGCGTTGTTGCCGATATTGTAGATGCGGAACGGCGCGCTGGAAGTGGCCGGGTCCGGATTGTCGCCACTCCACGACTGGTTAGGCGCGGCAATGCGATCACACGTCCGCATCACGCCCTCGGCGATGTCGTCCACGAAGGTGAAATCGCGCTTGTGGTGACCGTTGTTGAACACGTCGATGGGCTTGCCCTCGAGAATGTTCTTCGTGAAGAGGAACAGCGCCATGTCGGGCCGCCCCCACGGGCCGTACACCGTGAAGAAGCGCAGGCCGGTCACGGGTAGTTTGAACAGCGCGGCGTAGTTGTGCGCCATCAGCTCATTGGCGCGCTTGGTGGAGGCGTACAGCGACAATGGATGATCCACACCCCGATGCACGGAGAACGGCATGTGCGTGTTGAGGCCGTACACCGAACTCGTTGAGGCAAACACCAGGTGCTCGGCGCCGTTATGGCGGCAACCTTCGAGCACGTTTACCGTCCCGGTGACATTGCTGTCGATGTACGCATGCGGATTCTCGAGCGAGTAACGCACGCCCGCCTGCGCCGCAAGGTGGATGATGCGCGGGAATTTCTCGCGCGCGAACAACGACTTCATGCCGCCGCGATCGGCGAGGTCCATCTTGACGAAGCGGAACTTCGGTTCGCGCTCGAGGATCGAGAGGCGCGCGCGCTTGAGCGTGGGATCGTAGTAGTCGTTGAGGTTGTCGAGACCGATCACCTCATCGCCGCGCGCCAGCAATTTGCGCGCCGTGTGGAAACCTATGAAGCCGGCGGCACCGGTGAGCAGAATCTTCACGAGCGGTCCTTGCGATCCATGACTATGCGTTCTCTATGGGATCAATGATTCTTGTGCGCCGGGTCGCCATCCGGGGCGCGCCAGACTGCCTTGCCACCACTCGCCTTGTGGATCAGGTCGAGCATGGCCTCGTGGCGCTCCAATTCCTCGGCACTCGCAACTGGTACCGCAAGCGCGATCCCGGGCGTGAGCCTGATCATCCCTGAATTCGTGGGTGTGGCCGCGCGCTGCGATTCTGGCGCCAGCGCCAGAGCACTCTGCCCGCCGGTCATGGCGAGATAGACATCCACCAGGATGCCGGCGTCGAGCAATGCGCCATGCAGCTCGCGCTTGCTGTTGTCGACGCTGTAACGCTTGCACAGCGCATCCAGGCCGTTGCGCTGGCCCGGATGCAGGCTGCGCGCCAGCGCCAGCGTATCGAGCACCTTGCACAATGCCGCGACCGTGCGAGCTTCGCCCGGCAGACGCGCCAATTCGGCATCGAGGAAGCCGACGTCGAAGGGCGCATTGTGAATGATCAGCTCAGCGCCCGAGATGAAGGTCAGAAGTTCAGCGGCAACCTCAGTGAACTTCGGCGCCTGCTGCAGACGCGTGAGGTCGATGCCGTGTACGGCGAGCGCGCCGGCGTCGATCTCGCGCTCCGGATTCAGGTAGCGATGAAACTTCTGGCCGGACGGGCGGCGGTTGAAAATCTCGACGCAGCCGATTTCGATGATGCGATGCCCGGCGCTGGCATCGAGGCCGGTGGTTTCAACGTCGAG
>Ga0193752_1000278_pt1 | contig 55516 bp, 8 predicted proteins | sample H1c1metaG_FD_144924 | JGI IMG/M metagenome (GOLD analysis project Ga0193752, IMG submission 144924) | Soil microbial communities from a riparian zone of the East river system, Colorado, United States - H1c1 | ecosystem: Environmental > Terrestrial > Soil > Riparian zone | place: USA: East River...
TCCGCCGATACATTCATTTACATCTGTTGGTTGTGATGTAACCACTATATCTGGAGTGATTACAGCAACACCATTGTTGCTTACTGCCTGGTCACAACCATTATTCGCAGCATTGATTAGTACGCGATAGAAGGTTGTTCCTGCTACTGCGCTTGATGGTGTATAAACTGATGTTGTTGCTCCAATACCTGTTGCATTTATCCAGCCGGTTGTACCGTCTGCACTTGATTGCCACTGGTAGTTGATTGCACCTGAACCTCCTGTGACAACCACTGTCATGGTGTTTGTTCCACCGATACACTCATTTACATTCGTTGGCTGTGATGTAACAACTAAATCCGGAGTGATTACGGCGATAGCATTATTACTTACTGCCTGATCGCAACCATTATTAGCTGCATTGATCAGCACGCGATAGAAGGTTGTTCCTGCTACTGCACTGGATGGTGTATAGATTGATGTTGTTGCTCCAAGGCCAGTGGCATTCGCCCAACCTGTTGTTCCGTCTGCACTTGATTGCCATTGGTAACTGATTGTTCCTGAACCACCTGTGACTACTACGGTCATGGTGTTCGTTCCTCCGATGCACTCATTGACATTCGTTGGCTGAGTTGTCAGTACAATATCCGGAGTGATTACAGCAACAGCGTTATTGCTTACTGCCTGGTCACATCCGTTATTTGCTGCATTGACTAATACCCTATAGAATGTTGTTCCTGCTACTGCACTTGATGGTGTATAAATTGAAGTTGTTGCGCCTAAACCTGTTGCATTTGCCCAGCCGGTTGTTCCGTCTGCACTTGACTGCCATTGGTAGCTGATTGTTCCTGAACCACCTGTGACAATTACGGTCATGGTGTTCGTTCCACCAATACACTCATTCACATTGGTTGGCTGTGATGTAACAACTAAATCCGGAGTGATTACAGCTACCGCATTATTACTTACTGCCTGATCACATCCGATATTTGCTGCATTGACTAACACTCTGTAGAATGTTGTTCCTGCTATTGCACTTGATGGTGTATAAACTGAAGTTGTTGCACCTAATCCTGTTGCATTTGCCCAACCTGTTGTTCCGTCTGCACTTGATTGCCATTGGTAGCTGATTGTTCCTGATCCACCTGTGACAACTACAGTCATGGTGTTTATTCCTCCGATACACTCATTTACATTCGTTGGTTGTGAGGTAACCACGACATCCGGTGTGATTACTGCTATTGCATTATTGCTTACTGCCTGGTCACATCCATTGTTTGATGCATTGACCAATACTCTGTAGTAAGTTGTTCCTGCTACTGCGCTTGATGGTGTGTAGGTTGATGTTGTTGCTCCAATGCCTGTTGCATTTGCCCAGCCGGTTGTGCCGTTTGAGCTTGCCTGCCACTGGTAGCTGATTGTACCTGAACCTCCCGTGACAACTACTGTCATAGTGTTTGTTCCACCTATGCATTCATTGACATCGGAAGGTGGTGTTGTTACCACAATCTCCGGAGCGATGATCGTTGCTGAGGTTGAGCTTACTGCCTGGTCGCAACCACTATTTGCTGCATTAACTAATACTCTATAGTATGTAGTTCCTGCTACTGTGCTTGGAGGTGTAAATGTTGCTGTTGTGGATCCTGCTCCTATTGCATTGGTCCATCCACTTATTCCATCTGCACTTGCCTGCCATTGATAGCTAATTGTTCCTGAACCTCCTGTGACAACCACTGATGTTGTGTTTGTTCCACCGATACACTCATTGACATCTCCTGGTTGTGATGTGATGACTATGTCTTCTGTGATGATAGCGGTTGCATTATTGCTTACTGCCTGGTCACATCCATTATTTGCAGCATTGACTAACACCCTGTAGAAGGTTGTTCCTGCTACTGCACTTGATGGTGTATAAATTGATGTTGTAGCTCCAATACCTGTGGCATTTGCCCATCCGGTTGTTCCGTTCGAACTTGCCTGCCACTGATAAGTGATTGTACCTGATCCACCTGTGACAACAACGATCATGGTGTTTGTTCCACCGATGCACTCATTGACATTCGTTGGCTGAGTAGTGACTACAAGATCTGGTGTGATCACAGCAACACCATTGTTGCTTACTGCCTGATCACATCCATTATTTGCTGCATTGACTAACACTCTGTAGAATGTTGTTCCTGCTATTGCACTTGATGGTGTATAAACTGAAGTTGTTGCACCTAATCCTGTTGCATTTGCCCAACCTGTTGTTCCGTCTGCACTTGATTGCCATTGATATGAAATCGTTCCTGAACCACCTGTGACAACTACTGTCATGGTGTTTGTTCCACCGATACACTCATTTACATTCGTTGGCTGTGATGTAACAACTAAATCCGGAGTGATTACGGCGATAGCATTATTACTTACTGCCTGATCGCAACCATTATTCGCAGCATTGATCAGCACGCGATAGAAGGTTGTTCCTGCTACTGCACTGGATGGTGTATAGATTGATGTTGTTGCTCCAAGGCCTGTTGCATTCGCCCATCCGGTTATTCCGTCTGCACTTGATTGCCATTGGTAACTGATTGTTCCTGAACCACCTGTGACTACTACGGTCATGGTGTTTGAACCGCCTATACATTCGTTGATGTTGGCAGGTGGTGTGGTAACCACAACGTCAGGAGCAATAATAGTTGCTGATGCAGAGCTCACTGCCTGATCGCAACCACTATTTGCTGCATTGACTAATACTCTATAGTAAGTTGTTCCTGCTACTGTGCTTGGAGGTGTAAAGGTTGCAGTGGTTGATCCTGCTCCTATTGCATTTGTCCATCCACTGATACCGTCAGCACTTGATTGCCATTGGAATGAAATAATACCTGAACCACCTGTGACAGTAACTGAAGTAGTGTTTGTTCCACCGATACACTCATTGACATTACCTGGCTGTGAGGTGATGACAATGTCTTCTGTTATTATTGCGGTTGCATTATTGCTTACTGCCTGGTCACATCCATTGTTTGATGCATTGACTAACACTCTGTAGAATGTTGTTCCTGCTACTGCACTTGATGGTGTATAAGTTGATGTAGTTGCACCTAAACCTGTTGCATTTGCCCAGCCTGTTGTGCCATTCGCACTTGATTGCCATTGGTAGTTAATGGTGCCTGATCCTCCAGTGACAATTACTGTCATGGTGTTCGTTCCACCGATACACTCATTTACATTCGTTGGTTGTGATGTCACTACAAGGTCAGGAGTAATTACTGCTGTTGCATTATTGCTTACTGCCTGGTCACATCCATTGTTTGATGCATTTACTAATACCCTGTAGAATGTGGTTCCTGCTACTGCACTTGATGGTGTATAGGTTGAGGTTGTTGCTCCTAAACCCGTCGCATTTGCCCAACCTGTTGTTCCATTTGCACTTGACTGCCATTGGTAGCTGATTGTTCCTGATCCACCTGTGACGACAACGGCCATGGTATTGGTTCCACCAATACATTCATTGACGTTTGATGGTTGTGTTGTAACTAATAAATCAGGTGTGATAACAGCAACGCCATTATTACTTACTGCCTGGTCACAACCATTATTCGCAGCATTTACTAAAACTCTATAGAATGTGGTTCCTGCTACTGCACTTGATGGTGTGTATGTCGATGTTGTAGCGCCGGTACCGGTTGCATTTGCCCAACCTGTTGTTCCATTTGCACTTGATTGCCATTGGTAACTAATCGTTCCTGAACCACCTGTGACTACTACCGTCATGGTGTTCGTTCCACCAATACACTCATTTACATTCGTTGGCTGTGAAGTGATCACGAGATCAGGTGTGATGATGGCTGTAGCATTATTGCTTACTGCCTGATCACAACCATTATTCGCAGCACTGACTAATACTCTGTAGAATGTCGTTCCTGCTACTGCACTTGATGGTGTATAAGTTGAAGTTGTAGCTCCTAAACCTGTTGCATTTGCCCAACCCGTTGTTCCATTTGCACTTGACTGCCATTGGTAACTAATCGTTCCTGAACCACCTGTAACTACTACCGTCATGGTGTTTGTTCCCCCGATGCACTCATTCACATTCGTTGGCTGTGTTGTGACTACAATATCAGGTGTGATGATCACTGTAGCGTTGTTGCTTACTGCCTGATCACAACCATTATTCGCAGCATTTATCAGCACCCTGTAGAAAGTTGTGCCTGCTAATGCACTGGATGGAGTATAAACTGAAGTTGTTGCTCCAGTGCCTGTTGCGTTTACCCATCCTGTTGTTCCATTTGCACTTGACTGCCATTGGTAACTAATAATTCCAGCTCCACCGGTAACAACTACTGTCATCGTATTTGTACCACCTACGCATTCATTCACACTAGATGGCTGGCTTGTAATATTTAAATCCGGAGTTACGGTGATTGTTTCTCCATCGCTTGCACTTTCACAACCTGCGTCCTGCATCACCACTACTCTATAAGTGTAGGTTCCTTCACTTAACGGCTCCGTTGTATAATCTGCGCTATTGGCTGAGAATATATCAATCCAAATACCGCTGATTAATTCCTGCCATTGGTAATTATTTATTCCCGCTCCACCGACAACCTGGCTATGCAACATTGCCACACCACCATCACAGATAATATTCTGATCAGCATTGTCTGTGACTACAGGATCAGCATTAATTTCAAGGACGACATCATTGCTTACCGTTTCGCATCCTGCATCCTGCATTACAACGACCCTGTAAGTATACGTTCCGACATCTAATACATCCGTAGTGTAATCAGAGCCATTAGCAAAGAATAAATCTATCCAGATACCTCCAAGCAATTGTTGCCACTGGTAATTTGATGCACCTGCTCCACCAACCACCTGGGAATGTATAGTAGTAGTACCACCTTCGCAAAATTCATTGTCATCAGCATTTACAGTAACTTCTGGGTCATCCGCGACGATAATAGTCTGACCTTCACTTACGTCTTCGCAACCTCCGTTCTGAACTACTACAACCCGGTACGTATAGGTTCCGGCATCTAATGCTTCGGTAGTATAATCAGCTCCGGTAGCATCGAATATGTCTACCCAGATTCCACCAAGCAATGTCTGCCATTGATAATTGTTGCCACCTGCTCCACCTATGACTGTTGCGTGAAGTATTGTGAAACCTCCACTGCAAAATTCATTGTCATCAGCACTATCAAAAACCTCCGGATCGGCTGTGACCGTAATCGTTTCTCCATCGCTGAGCCCTTCGCATCCGGCATCCTGGAAAACAATGACGCGATAGGTATAACTTCCGGGAGGTAATATTTGAGTAACATAGTTATTACCATTTGCACCGAATATGTCAATCCATACACCTGCGACGAATTCCTGCCATTGATAATTATTTCCTCCGGCGCCACCGATCACTTCACTTTGAAGCGTGGCTGAACCACCTTCACATATCTGGTTAAAATCTGCATTGTCATAAACTTCAGGATCTCCATTTACAATGATAGTTTCTCCATCGCTTACTCCACTACATCCTTCATCCTGGTTGACGATTACCCGGTAGGTATAGCTTCCTTCACCTAATAATTCAGTGGTATAGTTTTCTCCATTTGCTCCAAAAATATCAACCCAATCGCTACCAATGAATTGCTGCCATTGATAGAAATTCATTCCTGCTCCACCCACTACAACACTATATATCGTAGTGACACCTCCTTCGCAAATTTCATTGTCTTCTGCATTTTCAAATACCTGTGGATCATTGTTCACGATGATCTCTTCTCCATCACTCACGCCTTCACATCCTGAATCCTGTGTCACTACTACACGGTATGAATAACTGCCTGCATTCAGAATTTCAGTAGTATAGTCAGGGCCATTTGCATTAAAGATGTTTGACCAAACTCCACCTGAGAATTGCTGCCATTGATAATTATTGACACCGGCACCTCCAACAATTTCACTATGCAATGTGGTCTGTCCACCTTCACATATTTCATTATCATCAGCATTGTCAAATACTTCCGGATCATTATTCACTACGATAACCTCACCATCACTTGCAGATTCACAACCTGCATCCTGGAGAACTACTATTCTATATGTATAGCTTCCTGAAGTCAAAATATCTGTAGTATAATCGGGACCATTCGCTCCAAAAATATCTACCCATGCACCTGCTATGAATTCCTGCCATTGATATTGATTACTTCCGGCTCCCCCGATAACTTCACTATGTAAAATCGTGAACCCTCCATCGCAGAACTCATTGTCATCTGCATTGTCAAATACTTCAGGATCATCATTCACTACGATGATCTCACCATCACTGACTCCCTCACATCCTGCATCCTGTAAGACAACAACACGGTAAGTATATGTTCCTGCGCTTAATACCTCAGTCGTATAATCCGGACTATTTGCATTGAATATATCTGTCCAGACAGATCCATTTAATATTTGCCATTGGTAATTATTCAGGCCGGCTCCACCTGTGACAGTGCTATGCAAGGTCGTGGTACCGCCATCACATATTTCATGATCATCTGCATTGTCAGATACAAGCGGATCTGGGTTGACCATGATGGTTTCCCCATCACTCACACCGTCACATCCTGCATCCTGCAATACTACCACCCTATATGTGTAGCTTCCGGTATTAAGGATATCTGTTGTAAAATCCTGGCCATTAGCGCCGAATATATCTACCCATGCACCTGCTATGAATTCCTGCCATTGATAATTGTTGCTTCCGGCTCCACCTATAACCTCACTATGTAATGTCGTGGTGCCTCCATCGCAAATTTCATTGTCTTCTGCGCTATCAAATACGCCTGGATCATCGTTCACAACGATCACCTCTCCATCACTGACTGCATAACATCCTGCATCCTGTGAAACTGCCACCCTGTATGTATAGCTACCGGCTTCTAAATTGTCAGTAGTATAATCAGGATTATTAGCATTCAGAATATTTACCCATGTGCCGGCAATAAATTGCTGCCACTGATAATTATTTACACCTGCTCCTCCTATTACCTCGCTATGAAGGGTTGTATTACCTCCATCACAAATTTCATTATCATCTGCATTGTCATATACTTCAGGATCCGGATTTACAAATATTTCTTCTCCATCAGTTACTGCTTCGCATCCTGCATCCTGGGTGACAACTACACGGTATGTATAGCTTCCCTGGCCAAGCGAAATAGTGGTATAATCTGGTGAATTTGCATTTGTGATATTTACCCAGAGCCCTGAGATCAATTGTTGCCATTGATAATTATTTACACCTGCGCCACCGATTACCTCACTGTGCAAGGTGGTAGTTCCACCTTCACAGATTTCATTATCATCTGCGCTGTCAAATACCTGCGGATCATCATTGACCTGTATTACTTCACCATCGCTCATACCATCACAACCTGTATCCTGTGTCACTAATACTCTATATGAATAGCTACCGGTTGCCAAGATTCCTGTTGCGTAATCAGCGCTATTAGCACCATTGATATTGACCCAAACAAGTCCAATTAGTTGTTGCCATTGATAAACATTAGCACCCGTACCACCATTTACCTGGCTGTGTAATACTGTAGCACCGCCATTGCATATTTCATTGTCATCCGCATTGTCGGTGACAATTGGATCTGCAACCACAAGTGCATTCACCACATTACTTATGGCCTGGTCGCAACCATTATTCGGAGCATTTACAAGGACACGATAATATAAAGTCCCTGCAACCGCACTTTGAGGCAAGTATGTAGTAGAAGTTTCATTGAGGATATTAGTCCAACCATTGGTACCATTCGGGCTAACCTGCCACTGATAGCTCAATGTTCCTGAACCATTGATGGCCACGAATGACATAGTTTCATTACCACCAACACATTCAACAATACTTTGAGGTTGTGTAGAAATGGTAATGTCAAGTGTGATGACAGCTATGCCATTATTACTTATTGCCTGGTCGCAACCGCTGTTGGCTGCATTGACAAGAACCCTGTAATAAGAGGTTCCAGCTACTGCGCTTGATGGAGTATATGTAGAGGTGGTTGCTCCTAAACCTGTTGCATTCGCCCAGCCGGTCGTTCCGTCTGTGCTTAACTGCCACTGGTAGCTGATTACACCTGAACCGCCGCTTACAACAACGGTCATTGTATTTGTTCCGCCAATGCATTCATTTACGTTCGATGGTTGTGTGGTTACTACTATGTCTGGCGTAATAACAGCGACACCATTATTACTTACAGCCTGGTCGCAACCATTGTTTGCTGCATTGATCAACACTCTATAGAAGGTTGTTCCGGCTACTGCACTTGATGGAGTATATGTAGCGGTGGTTGCTCCTAAACCTGTTGCATTCGCCCAGCCGGTCGTTCCGTCTGCACTTGATTGCCACTGATAGGTGATGGCTCCTGATCCGCCGCTTACGACAACGGTCATTGTATTTGTTCCGCCAATACATTCATTGACGTTCGATGGTTGTGTTGTAACAACTATATCAGGAGTAATAACTGCGATACCATTATTACTTACTGACTGATCGCAACCATTATTAGCTGCATTGATCAGAACTCTATAGTAGGTTGTTCCTGCTACTGCACTTGATGGAGTATATGTAGCGGTGGTTGCTCCTAAACCTGTTGCATTCGCCCAGCCGGTTGTTCCATCTGCACTTGACTGCCACTGATAGGTAATTGCTCCTGAACCGCCACTAACTACAACTGTCATTGTATTTGTTCCGCCAATACACTCATTGACGTTCGATGGTTGTGTGGTTACTACTATGTCTGGCGTGATAACAGCGACACCATTATTACTTACTGCCTGGTCGCAACCATTGTTGGCTGCATTGATCAATACTCTATAATAAGTGGTTCCTGCTACTGCACTTGATGGAGTATATGTAGCGGTGATTGCTCCCAAACCTGTTGCATTCGCCCAGCCGGTTGTTCCGTCTGTGCTTGACTGCCACTGATAGGTGATTGCACCTGAACCGCCACTAACTACAACGGTCATTGTATTTGTTCCGCCAATACACTCATTGACGTTGGATGGTTGTGTTGTAACTAAAATATCCGGAGTGATAACTGTAACACCATTATTACTTAGTGCCTGATCGCAACCATTATTAGCTGCATTTATCAGCACTCTGTAATAAGTTGTTCCGGCTACTGCACTTGATGGAGTATATGTAGCGGTGGTTGCTCCTAAACCTGTTGCATTCGCCCAGCCGGTCGTTCCATCTGTGCTTGACTGCCACTGGTAAGTGATTGCTCCTGAACCGCCGCTTACAACAACAATCATTGTATTTGTTCCGCCAATACACTCATTGACGTTCGACGGTTGTGTTGTTACTACTATATCCTGAGTGATAACAGCTACGCCATTATTACTTACTGCCTGATCACAGCCATTGTTTGCTGCGTTGATCAGTACTCTATAGAATGTTGTTCCTGCTACTGCACTTGATGGTGTATATGTAGCGGTGGTTGCTCCCAAACCAGTTGCATTTGCCCAGCCAGTTGTTCCGTCTGCACTTGACTGCCACTGATAGCTGATTACACCTGAACCGCCGCTGACTACAACTGTCATTGTATTTGTTCCGCCAATACACTCATTGACGTTCGACGGTTGTGTTGTTACTACTATATCCTGAGTGATAACTGCAACGCCATTAATACTTACTGCCTGATCACAGCCATTATTAGCGGCATTGATCAGCACTCTATAGAATGTTGTTCCTGCTACTGCACTTGATGGAGTATATGTAGCGGTGGTTGCTCCCAAACCAGTTGCATTAGCCCAGCCGGTCGTTCCATCTGTGCTTGACTGCCACTGGTAAGTGATTGCTCCTGAACCGCCGCTGACTACAACAATCATTGTATTTGTTCCGCCAATACATTCATTGACGTTTGATGGTTGTGTGGTTACTAATAAATCCGGAGTGATCACAGCAACACCATTATTACTTACTGCCTGGTCGCAACCATTGTTGGCTGCATTGATCAGAACTCTGTAATAAGTAGTTCCTGCTACTGCACTTGATGGAGTATATGTAGCAGTGGTTGCTCCTAAGCCTGTTGCATTCGCCCAGCCGGTTGTTCCGTCTGCACTTGACTGCCACTGGTATGAAATTGTTCCTGAACCGCCGCTGACAACAACAGTCATTGTATTTGTTCCGCCAATACACTCATTGACGTTTGATGGTTGTGAGGTTACTATTATATCCGGAGTGATAACTGCAACACCATTATTACTTACTGACTGATCGCAACCATTGTTTGCTGCATTGATCAGTACTCTATAGAATGTTGTTCCGGCTACTGCACTTGATGGAGTATATGTAGCGGTGGTTGCTCCTAAACCTGTTGCATTAGCCCAGCCGGTCGTTCCGTCCGTGCTTGACTGCCACTGGTAAGTGATGGCTCCTGAACCGCCGCTGACGACAACAGTCATTGTATTTGTTCCGCCAATACATTCATTTACGTTTGATGGTTGTGTGGTTACAACTATATCCTGAGTGATAACTGCAACACCATTATTACTTACTGCCTGATCGCAACCATTGTTGGCTGCATTGATCAATACTCTATAATAAGTGGTTCCTGCTACTGCACTTGATGGAGTATATGTAGCTGTGGTTGATCCTAAACCTGTTGCATTTGCCCAACCTGTCGTTCCATCTGTACTTGACTGCCACTGATAAGTGATTGTACCTGAACCACCACTGACTACAATTGTCATTGTATTTGTTCCGCCAATACATTCATTGACGTTTGATGGTTGTGTGGTTACAACTATATCCGGAGTGATAACAGCAACTCCATTATTACTTACTGCCTGGTCGCAACCATTGCTAGCTGCATTGATAAGGACCCTATAGAATGTTGTTCCTGCTACTGCACTTGATGGAGTGTATGTAGCAGTGGTTGCTCCTAAACCTGTTGCATTTGCCCAACCTGTCGTTCCATCTGTACTTGACTGCCACTGATAAGTGATTGTACCTGAACCACCACTGACTACAACGGTCATTGTATTTGTTCCGCCAATACACTCATTGACGTTCGATGGTTGTGTGGTTACCAAAATATCAGGTGTCACTGTGATAGTTACACCATCAGCAGCAGTTTCACATCCTGAATTTTGAGTGACATCCACCCTGTATTCATATGTACCTGCAGATAAGGTTCCTGAGGTATAACTTTGACTATTGGCATTTTCAATATCTGTCCATGTCATTAGGTTCGCATCATACACTTGCCATTGATATGTGCTTGGTCCTGAACCTCCTGTAACACTGGCATTCAGTGTAGCTACACCGCCTTCACAAATAATATATTCGTCTGCAGTGATCAGCACTACAGGATCATCTTCAACTTCAATTTTTATAGGATCACTTACAGTTTCGCATCCCGAATTCTGAGTTACTACAAGGCGATACGTGAATATACCTGGTGTTGTAAATGTTTGAGTGGTATAGAAAGGTGAGTTAGCTCCCGGAATATCTACGAACTGATCATTTGCATCACGTTCCTGCCATTGGTAATTGCTGGTTCCTGCTCCTCCGCTGACTAATGAACTTATTACCGTGTTTGCACCAACACACAAGAATAAGTCCTGTGTTTCGATAGTAACTATCGGATCGCCAACTATTGTTATGGTGACTTCGTTGCTCGTAGCCGCACAACCCTGATCCTGTGAAATCTCTAACCTGTATTGATAAGTTCCGATCAGGGTAAGAACAGGAGTTGTATATGTTGCACTTGTAGCACCGGCAATGTTTTCCCAAGATGCCGTACCTGTATTATATTCCTGCCATTGATAGAAAGTTGCTCCTACTCCACCAGAAACTGAACTTGTGATCAGAGTGAAACCGCCACTACATATCGTACTTACATTTGGGAGTATGGTTACAATTGGATCCGGATCTACCGTGATAGTAAATTGATCACTAACACTTAAACAACCCGAGTTTTGAGTTACGATAACTCTGAAAAAGTGTATTCCTGCAGTTAAGCCCGGAGTTGTATAGTCCTGAGATGTTGCTCCCGGAATGGTAACCCATGTACCACTTATAAATTCTTCCCATTGATAGGAAATAGCCCCTGCCCCTCCACTTACCTCAGCATGAAGATCTGCCGGACCTCCATCACAAAACTGAATGACAGGTGCAGTAACTGTTATCGTAGGATCACTTACTACTGTGATCACTACAGGATTACTTGTTGCAGAACATCCCGTAGCCTGGGTAATGATCAGTCGATACGTATAAATTCCTTCTGTGAGAACCTGAGTGAGATAACTTGCTGATGTCGCCCCAACGATATCTGACCAAACACTACCTACCTCTTGTTGCCATTGATACAAGGTTGTACCTGTACCGCCGGTAACGTTTGAAGTAAAGTTAGTAACGCCTCCATCACAAATCGTTGTTTGTCCGGCAGCTATGGTTACTGTTGGATCTGGAACAAGGATGACTTGTATGATATCACTTATTGCTTCCTGGCAACCATTGCCCGGAGCACTTACAATCACGCGATACCAGGTTGTACCAGCTGCAGTAGTAATTGGTGAATATGTAGTCGATTGCGCACCAATGATATTCGACCAGCTGAAAGGTGAATTACTATTGCTCAATTGCCATTGATATGACAATGCACCTGTGCCATTCTGACCCTGCACTGATAATACATCAGTTGCACCTATACAACCTGTAAATCCTACAGGTTGAAGAGAAATCGAAATGTCAGGGTTAATCACCGCACTGGCTGTTGCACTCACGATATCATCACATCCTACTCCGTCTGCATTGATCAGGACGCGGTAATAAATAGTACCTGTCACTGTGCTTGGCGGAACAAATGAGGATGATGTAGCACCAATAACATTTGTGAATGATGCGCTGATACCCGTTGTACTTGATTGCCATTGATATGTAATATTTCCATATCCGCCTCCAACTACTACACTCATATCTAAAGTACCTCCTACGCATTCGCTAATGGATGCAGGTTCTACTGAAACAATGAGATCAGGTGTTACAGTCACAGTCATTACTTCTGAATAAGGCTCAAAACATCCTGATGCATTATCATCGATCCTGACCCTGTAATAAATACTGCCCTGCAATATGGTCGGGGCATTATATGTCAGTGAAGTCTCGCCATTGATGTCTACCCATGGACCTCCCGGATTGTTGCTTGTCTCCCATTGAATGGAAAGCTGGCTTGAACCTCCGGTTACGATGGCAGTTAAAGTCGCTGCTCCATCAACACAAACTGTTGTTAGAATCGGAGACACGGATATGGTTGCATCCGGGCGAACAGTTATTTGAATAATATTCGAAATAGGCTGACTACATCCCGATAATAGATCAGTTACTACGATGCGGTAAAAATGATTACCCGTAGTGGCTGGTGATGCTGTATAAATATTTGTATTTGGCAATCCAATATTCGACCATCCACCAAGACCGTCTGAACTATATTGCCACTGATAAGAAACAGCTGATGAACCTCCTGTAAGAGTTGCTGTGAGATCAGCTGAACCACCGAGACAAATCTCTGAAGTATTAGGAGAAGCAGTGATCGTTGCATCAGGTGTGATCACCACTGTAGCTACCAGGCTTACTGTAGGATCGCAACCGACTCCGGAAGCACTCGCAATAACCCTGAAATAAGTCGTGCCGGCTACTGTACTTTGAGGAGTAAACGTAGTTGAAGTTGCTCCCACTATATCTGTAAAGCCCGCAGGAAAATTAGATGTGCTTGATTGCCATTGGTAAGATATGCTTCCGGTACCACCTGTGGTGATAACGCTCAATTGATCTGTACCACCTATGCACTCTTCAATATTTGTGGGTTGTGTTGTGATTGAAATATCATCCACCACAGTAACTGTAACGCTTACGCTGTTTATATCTTCGCATCCATTTTCATTGGCATATACAAATACACGGTATTGTGTAGTTTGCGTGAGTGCGCCGGTATTATATTGAGCCAGGGTAGCCAATGGAATATTATTCCAGACTGAACCATTAAATATTTCCCATTGATAAAGAATATTAGGAGAACCGGAAGCAACTACATTTAAATCAAAATTACCACCTGAACAAATTGTTCCACCAACCGGTTGAGCTGTGATTGTTATATCAGGAGACACAGAAACTAACGCTACTGCGCTGTAAATATCATCGCATCCGTTTTGTGATGCTGACAAAAATACTCTGTACCATGTAGTAACAGATAACGGATCTGTTGTGAAAGCTGAAGTAGTACCTCCTGTTTCACTTACATTTTGCCATGAACCTATGGCCGTACTATCCTGCCATTGATATTGAATAGCGGGAGAACCGCTGGCTGCAACGCTCAGATTCCATGTTCCTCCTACACAAATGGCACCTCCAACAGGTTGTCCACTGATTGAAATATCAGGAGCAACAATAACTGTAGCCTCAACAGAATAAACATCCTCACATCCGCTTTCATCTGCATTGACAAATACGCGATAGTTTGTAGTGCTTGAAATCGCACCTGTATTATAACTTGCAAGATCAGATCCAACTACAACCCAGGAAACTCCTGTAAAAGCCTGCCACTGATAATGAATATCAGGCGAACCGGTTGCAACAACTGTAAGTGTGAGATCTCCACCTTCACATATAGAACCTCCTACAGGTTGTACACTGATTGAAATATCAGGAGTAACTGTAACGATTACAATCTCTGAGTAAACATCTTCACAACCATTTTCAGAAGCAGAAACAAATACACGGTAATTGGTAGTGCTGGTTAAAGCACCGGTATTATATGAAGGGATATCTGTACCTACATTATTCCAGATAGTTCCGTTAAATACCTGCCACTGATAATGGATATTCGGAGAACCACTGGCTGTAACTGACAAATTAAAATTACCACCTGTGCAAATGGAACCACCTACAGGTTGTGCTGAGATAGAAATATCAGGAGCTACGTTGACGACAACAATGGCAGAGTATACATCTTCACAACCGTTTTCATCAGCATTCACCCAAACCCTGTAAGAAGTTGTCTGTGTAAGAATTCCTGTATTGAAAGATGGGATATCTGTTCCTACCGGTGTCCATATAGCACCCACGAGAACTTCCCACTGATAATGTATATCAGGAGAACCACTGGCAGTGACGGTAAGATTAAAATCACCACCTGTACAAATGGATCCGCCAACTGGCTGAGCTGAAATGCTAATATCTGGTGCAACTGTAACAGTTACCTGTGTTGAATAAATATCATCACAACCGTTTTCGCTCGCACTGACAAATACCCTATAGGAAGTTGTAGCACTTAATGCTCCTGTATTATATGCCGGAGAATCAGTACCTACTATGCTCCACGTGGTGCCATTGAATAACTGCCATTGGTAATGGATGGCGGGTGAGCCACTTGCCGTTACACTCAAATCAAAATTGCCGCCTGTACATATTGATCCGCCAACAGGTTGAGCGCTGATGGAAATATCAGGGAATACGATTACACTTACGGTTTGAGAATAGATGTCTTCACATCCGCTTTGCGTTGCAAATACGAAGATGCGATACCAGGTTGTTACAGTAAGAGGATCAGTAACAAAGCTTGGAGTGTTTCCTCCAATTTCACTTACATTCTGCCATGTACCTGTTGCAGTGCTATCCTGCCACTGGTATTGAATGGTTGGTGATCCACTTGCGGTAGTAGTTAATGTCCATGTTCCTCCAGTACAAATCTGACCACCCACGGGTTGTGCAGAAATGGAAATATCAGGAGCAACGGTTACGATCACTGAGTTAGAAAATACATCTTCACAACCATTTTCACTTGCGTTGACAAATACGCGATAAGTTGTTGTGGTAGTCAATGTGCCTGTATTATATGTTGGTAGATCAGCACCTACTACACTCCATGTAGTACCATTAAATGCCTGCCATTGGTAGTGGATATTGGGTGAGCCACTTGCCGTTACACTGAGATCAAAATTACCTCCGGTACAAATTGAACCACCAATGGGTTGTGCGCTGATGGATATATCCGGAAATACGGTTACGCTTACAGTTTGAGAATAGATGTCTTCACAACCACTTTGTGTTGCAAATACAAATATGCGATACCATGTAGTTACAGTAAGAGGGTCTGTAACAAAGCTTGAAGTATTTCCTCCAACTTCACTTACATTCTGCCATGAACCTGTTGCTGTGCTATCCTGCCATTGGTATTGAATATTTGGTGATCCGCTGGCAGTAGTAGTTAATGTCCATGTTCCTCCGGTACAAACCTGGCCACCGACCGGTTGTGCTGAAATGGAAATATCAGGCGCAACGGTTACAGTGACTATTGTAGAATAAAAATCTTCACAACCGCTTTGTGTAGCAAAAACAAAAACTCTGTATTGTGTTGTTGCTGTTAATACACCTGTATTGTAAGCAGGTGATGTTGCACCACTAATGGCTACCCATACAGTACCATTGAATACCTCCCATTGATACTGAATGGAAGGTGAGCCGCTTGCAGTGACGCTTAAATCAAAATTACCTCCTGTACAGATTGAGCCACCCACAGGTTGGGTGCTGATCGTGATGTCGGGTGTTACTGTGACAATGACCTCTGTTGAATATATGTCTTCACAACCATTTTCAGATGCATTGACAAATACGCGATAATTTGTCGTAGTTGTCAAAGCACCAGTGTTATAAGTAGGTAAATCAGCGCCTACTACGCTCCAGGTAGTTCCATTGAAGGACTGCCATTGATAGTGAATATTGGGTGATCCACTTGCCGTTACGCTCAAATCGAAATTACCTCCGGTGCAGATTGAACCTCCTGCCGGTTGAGCGCTAATTGAAATGTCAGGTGTTACGATGACAATGACCTCTGTTGAATAAATATCTTCACAACCACTTTCCGACGCATTTACAAATACGCGATAGTTTGTGGTAGTGGTTAATGTGCCTGTATTAAATGTTGGTAAGTCAGTTCCTACTATGCTCCATGTAGTACCATTGAATGCCTGCCATTGATAATGAATATTTGGTGAACCGTTTGCAGTTACGCTAAGGTTGAAATTACCATCTGTACAAATTGAACCTCCGACAGGTTGAGCACTAATCGCTATATCTGGTGTGACGGTAACAGTGACAATTGAAGAATAAAAGTCTTCGCATCCGTTTTGTGTGGCAAAGACAAATACGCGGTATTGAGTTGTACCTGTCAGGACACCTGTATTGTAGCCCGGACTGGTAGCTCCCACAATCGGTGACCATGTAGTACCATTAAATTGTTCCCATTGATATTGAATAGAAGGTGATCCACTCGCCGTTACGCTTAGATCAAAATTTCCACCTGTACATATTGAGCCACCTACGGGTTGGGTACTGATCACTATATCAGGCGTGACGGTAACTGTGACCTGGGTAGAATATATATCATCACAACCGCTTAATGTATTAAAGACAAAAACACGATAGCTGGTAGTGGTAGTTAATGATCCGGTATTATAAGTTGGTAAGTCTGATCCTACAATGCTCCATATAGTGCCATTGAATGATTCCCATTGATAATGAATTGCCGGAGATCCACCGGCTACTACGCTCAAATCAAAACTTCCTCCCGTGCAGATTGATCCACCTACAGGTTGTGTCGTAATGGAAATATCAGGTGATACAGTAACAGTCACTATCGGTGAGTAAATATCTTCACAACCATTTTGTGTTGCAAATACAAACACCCGGTATTGAGTAGTTGTAGTCAGGTCTCCTGTATTGAAAGCAGGGAATGTTGCACCACTTATAGCAACCCAAATAGTGCCATTGAATGTTTCCCATTGATATTGAATCGAAGGTGAGCCGGTAGCCAGTACAAACATATCAAAATTACCTCCGGTACAAATTGAACCTCCGACAGGTTGGGTATTGATAGCAATGTCCGGACTTACGACAACTGCAACCGTGTTGCTGAAAATATCTTCACAACCACTTTGGGTGTTATACACAAACACCCGGTACCAGGTGGTAACTGATAATACATCTGTTGTGAAAGAAGATGTTGTACCACCTACTTCGCTTACATTTTGCCAAGTGCCGCCTACGATACTATCCTGCCATTGGTAATTGACCAAAGGTGAACCACTCGCAGCTACATTTAATACCCATGTGCCACCTACGCAAACAGAACCGCCAACAGGCTGGGTGCTGATAGTGATATCCGGAGTAACCGTCACTGTGACAATGCTTGAATAGAAATCTTCACAACCGCTTGGTGTGGCAAAAACAAAGACCCGGTATTGCGTAGTTGATGTAAGTGTTCCGGTATTATAATTGGGGTTTGTTGCACCGCCAATCGATACCCAGATTGTGCCGTTGAATGTCTCCCATTGATACTGAATAGTTGGTGAGCCACTCGCCGTAACACTTAAATCAAAATTACCTCCTGTGCAGATAGAACCTCCAACAGGTTGTGCGGAGATGGAAATGTCGGGTGTTACAATGACCGATACCTGTGTTGAATAGACATCTTCGCAACCATTTTCATCTGCATTGACAAATACGCGATATTGAGTTGTAGTAGTAAGTGTGCCTGTATTGAAATTTGGTGAGTCGATTCCAACCACTGACCAAATGGTGCCGTTAAAAGATTCCCATTGGAAATGAATATCAGGTGAACCACTGGCTGTTACGCTAAGGTCAAAGTTTCCACCGGTACATATCGAACCGCCGACCGGTTGTGTACTGATTGAAATATCCGGAGAAACAGTTGCAGTAACAATAGTTGAATAAATATCTTCACAACCACTTGGAGTTGCAAAAACGAACACGCGGTATTGTGTAGTCACAGATAATGCCCCTGTATTATAGGTTGAAGATGTAGCGCCTGAAATTGGCAGCCAGATACCTCCACTAAATATTTCCCATTGGTATTGGATTAAAGGAGAACCACTGGCGGTAACACTTAAATTAAGATTTCCTCCTGTACAAATCAGGCCACCCTGCGGTTGAACGCTGATTGCAATATCAGGAGTTACTGTTACTGATACAATTGATGAATAAATATCTTCACAACCTGTTGCATTCGAATAGACAAAAACCCTGTACTGCGTAGTTACACTTAGAGGTCCTGAATTGTATGATGATGACGTTGCTCCTCCTATCGTTGTCCAGCCTGATCCTGTATTCATTTCCCACTGATAAGAAATGGATGGGGAACCGGCAGCAGTAACACTCATCGTATGATCACCACCCGTACAAATAGACGCACCTACAGGTTGAACGGATATTGAAATATCCGGAGTCACTGTGGCGATCGCATCATTTGAAATAGCAGTTTCACAACCGTTTTGAGTAGCATAGACTAAAACACGATAAGTAGTTGTAGTAGTCAGTACTCCTATATTATATGTGGATAGGTTTGTTCCAATATTGGTCCAGACAGCACCCGCTAAATATTGCCATTGGTAATTCAGACCTGGTGATCCTGTTGCAGTGACGCTCAATATTAAATTTCCTCCTGTACAAATGGCGCCACCGACAGGTTGGCTTGTTATTTCAATATCCGGTGCAACAGTGACAGTTGCAAGATTTGATATCGCAGGGTCGCAACCACTTTGTGTGGCATAAACTATAACACGATATACTGTAGTATTGGTTAAAGATCCTGTATTGTATGAAGTTGCATTCGTACCTACGGTGATCCAGCTTGCACCTACCTGGCGTTGCCATTCATAATTGAGACCGGGAGATCCGGTAGCCGCTACTGTCAAAGTCATATTACCACCTACGCATATGCTTCCTCCTACAGGTTGTGTAGTGATCGCAATATCATTGACGATGATTGCGGTTACCACTGTGCTGAGTGCTGCATCACAACCTCCCGCTGATGCGCTGATTAGAACTCGGTAATATGTAGTTCCTGCTACAGCACTTGAAGGAATATAAGATGTATTTGTTGCTCCGGCTATATTGGTGTAAGTCCCGGAAAAAGTTGAGCTCGATTGCCATTGATAAGTGATGACACCTGAGCCACCGGTGACAACTACACTCATAGAATTTGTACCGCCTATACATTCAAGTACATTGGCAGGTTGTGTTGTAATAGAAAGATCTGGTGTGATGGTTACTCTTGCCGTATCGCTTAACCTGCTGTCACAACCACTTGCTGAAGCAGTGATAAGAACCCTGTACCAGGTAACTCCCTGCGATACAGAAGGAGGTGTATATGTTGCAGTTGCTGATCCAGGTCCGGTTGCAAGAGCCCAGCTTCCTGTTCCATTTGGACTGGTCTGCCATGCATATACTATTGTACCAGAACCACCTGGCGCTACAACTGTGAGTTGATTTGTTCCACCTATACACTCGATGATGGGAGAAGGTTGTGCAGTGATATTTAAATCAGCTGTGATAATCACTGTTGCTACGGAACTAACTGCCTGATCACAACCGCTATCCACAGCATTGATTAATACTCTGTAAAAGCGGGTTCCTACCACCGTACTTGGTGGTGTATAAGTTGTAGTTGTTGAACCTGTTCCTGATGCATTCGCCCAACCTGTTGTACCGTCAGGACTTGTTTGCCACTGATAGCTGATAGCTCCGGAACCCCCTGTGGTAACTACAGAAAGTGATCCTGTACCACCGGCGCATTCGGTAAGATTTGTAGGTTGTGTTGTAATTGAAATGTCAGGAGAAACTGTAACAGTTGCATTGTTTGAATTACTCGCATTGCAGCCAGGCAAAACATCACTGAAAATAATACGATAAAAATTAATGCCTAATGCTACTGTTGGTGCACTATATGTTACTCCGGTCTGACCCGAAATATTTGTCCATGTGCCAGCAAAACCAGTTGGACTCTGTTGCCATTGACGTGTTAAAGATGGTGATCCACCGGTGACAGTTGAAGTGAGAATAGCTATTCCACCAAGACAAACAGGAGTTGCTGATGGAGCAACTGAAGCAGTAGGTGACGCATAGACAGTAACTGTAAGTGTGTTGGAAGATGGATCAGCGCAATCAGGTAGTGGATCCTGGAGGATACAACGATAATCCAATGATGATGGAGATCCTCCGCTAACTATATAGGTTAGTCCTGTTTGACCAGCAATAGTCGTCCAAATGTTTTGACCCACTGGACTTGATTGCCATGTTCTGGTAATACCAGATGTACCTCCCGTTACTGTTGCAGTAATAGTTACATTATTAGGTACGCAAACCTGGGGTGTAGGTGTGGCTATTGTAACTATAGCATCATTTCTGACCGTTATGACAGATGCAGGATTGGAATTATATGTTGGAGTACATCCTAAACCATCGTCTAATAGTAAAACCCTATAATAAAATGTGCCTGCTACAGTCCCTACAAATAAATATGTTGAGCTATTTGCACCAGAAACATTTGTCCAAGGCTGACCTGAAAAAGCTATGCTGCTTTGCCATTGGATTATCTGAGAAGGTGACCCACCTGTTATGTTTGCAGTAAGAGTTGCAGTTCCACCAACGCAAATTTCATTATTTGAAATTGTTACGGTGACTCCCGGGTCAGGATGCACAACTACTTTAGCCACATTAGAAATGACCGGACTTGGACATGAACTTTGTGCTGGCTCCACTGTATAAAATCGGTAATATATTGTTCCGGGAGTTCCTGTTGGAGGAGTGTAAGTAGTAGAAGTGGCACCTGCAATATTCGTAAATGTAAGACTGTCCGGACTTGACTGCCAGATGCTGGTTCCACCTCCTGAACCATTCGTAATAATTGCTGTCAAAATAGCCAGACCATTTTCGCAAATATCAACATCATTGATACTGACTGTTGATGATGCACCTTGATAAACATTGACAGTTGAAATTGTAGAATATGGAAGACTACATCCACTTCCCGGATCAACAATCCGTGCCCTATATGCCAAAGAACCGATGACGTTAGCCGGCACGAGGTAATTCAGATTTACAGCTCCTGAAATATCAATCCATGTAGTTGTAGCTGAATCATATCTCTGCCATTGCACATGTACGAGATCTGAACCATTAGTGATGGTTGCTGTCAGGTTAACAAAAGCACCTGTACAAATATCATAGACAGGAGGTGTGATACTGATGGTCGCATCCGGATCTATTGTCACTTCTACTGAATTGCTCATCGCCTGTCCGCAACCATTGCCAGTTGCATTGATCAATACTCTATACCATGTAGATCCAACTGAAGCAGATGATGGTGTATAAGCAGATGTAGTAGAACCTGTACCTGATGCATTTGTATATGTTCCATTTTGAGTGGTACTTGTTTGCCACTGATACGAAACGGATCCGGATCCACCAGTAACTACAACTGTTAATTGTGCTGTACCACCCTGGCATTCGTTCAGGTTTGCAGGTTGTGTAGTTATAGTAAGATCAGGATTGATGACCGCGGTCACTGCATTACTGATTACCTGATCACAACCTGAGTTTGTCGCGTTAATTAAAACACGATAATAGGTCGTACCGGCAACAGTACTTACCGGAGTATATGTAGCTGTCGTTGCTCCTGTTCCGGTTGCATTTGCCCAACCCGTAGATCCATCAGGACTTGATTGCCATTGATAGCTAATCGTTCCTGAACCACCCGTATTAGCAACCGTCATTGTCAGCGTTCCTCCAACACATTCCGTGATGCCAGTTGGTTGTGTTGTGATGCTGATATCATCTGTAATCGTTGCTGTTGCATTTGAACTGATGGATTGCCCGCAACCATTACCAGTTGCATTGATCAGCACCCTGTAAAAAGTTGTACCTGTAGAGACGCTCGGTGGTGTATAGATTGCAGTGGTTGATCCTGTTCCGGTTGCATTCGCCCATCCGGTTGATCCATTAGCACTGGATTGCCATTGATAAGATAATGTGCCAACTCCTCCACTCACAACAACCGTCATCGTGGACGTACCGCCGATACACTCGGTTATATTCGTGGGTTGAGTGCTTACATTTATATCTGGAATAATCGTTACACGCGCTGTATCACTAAGTATTGCATCACAACCGCTGGAAGCAGCATTTACCAGAACTCTATACCAGTTGGTTCCAACCACCGTGCTTGGTGGTGTATATGTATTTGTTAAAACACCAGTTCCTGTAGCATTTGCCCAGCCTGTTGTTCCTGTTGCACTGGTTTGCCATTGATAGCCGATTGTGCCTGAACCACCTGTCACCGCTACGGTAAGAGTTGCTGTACCATCGACACATTCAGTGATAGCAGAAGGTTGTGAAGTAATGCTCAAATCAGGCGTGATGATCGCTGTGGCAACATTACTTACTGCCTGATCACAACCACTACCTGATGCATTGACCAACACTCTGTACCATATAGTTCCCACTGATGTGCTTGCTGGTGTATATGTATTTGTATTTGCTCCGGTACCTGTGGCAGTAGCCCAGCCTGTAGATCCATTCGGACTTGATTGCCATTGATAAGTTGTTGTTCCGGATCCACCGGTTACTACAACAGTCATTGTTCCGATACCTCCAAGACATTCGGTAAGATTTGTCGGTTGTGTTGTAACCGTAAGATCTGGTGATACGGTAATGGTTGAAGTATTAGAAACAGGGTCACTACATCCGCTGATCAGATCTGTGATTTCTACACGATAATATAACGTTCCTGTTGATGATGTTGGTGGATTGTATCCCTGTGAGTTTGCTCCCGGAATATTACTCCAGACGGATTGATCGGTGCTGGTTTGCCATTGAATGGTCAGGGAGGTAGACCCGCCGACGATGGTGGCATTAATGGTCACTGTTCCTCCAAGACAAACTTGTGATGAAGTAGGTGCGACGCTAACCGTTGCATCCGGACGTACGATCACTAATACTGCATTGGAAACCGGATCACTACATCCGCTAAGGCCATCCGTTATGATCACCCTGAAGTCTGTATTTCCCGCTGTTGTCGTTGGAGCATTATAGGTTGATGTAGTTGCTCCGCCAATATTTGCCCAGATATCAAGACCGGCAGGACTGGATTGCCATTGATACGTCAGACCTGTTGATCCGCCCGTTACTGTAGCAGTCAATAAAGCTACTCCTCCCACGCATACTTCTGTGGAAAGAGGACTTACCGAAACTGATGCATCAGGTTGAACAATAATGGACAAACTATTTGATGCAAGTATAGCCGGACATCCGGAATTTGGATCAAGTAATAAAATCCTGTATTGCGTTGTGCCTGCTGATATTCCGGAAACATTAAATGTACTGGATGTTGCTCCTGCAATGTTCACCCATGATCCATTATTAGATTGCCATTGTAAAGTTTGCTGACTTGAACCACCTGTAATAGTTGCTGTCAACAATGAACTGCCACCCACGCAGATTTCTGAATTCTGAGCTACAATGGATGCAGTTGGATCTGGCCGCACTAAAACAGAAACAACATTTGACGCCGGATCAGAACACAATGGTTGTGTATCTGTGACCTGCAGTCTATACCATGTTGTACCAGCGACAGTAGTTGGTGCTACATAGGTTAATGCAGTTGCACCTGATATATTAGCCCATCCGCTACTTCCATTAGGACTTGACTGCCATTGATATGAAATGGTGCTTGAACCACCAATCACAGTTGCAGTTAATGTTGCATTTCCGTCAAGACATACTTCAGCATTATTGAGTACAATGCTGACTGTTGGATTAGGTTGAACGATTACGGTGACAATATTTGAAAAAGGCTGGCTACAACCTGAACTAATATCAATCACACGTACTCTGTATTGTGTTGTACCGGCAACAGCTGTTGATGGTGCATAGGTAAGACTGGTTTGTCCGGCAATATCACTCCAACTGCCGCTATTGATTTGCCATTGTATGCTGACGATATCAGATCCGCCTGTTAGTGTGGCTGTAAGTAATACACTACCGCCAGCGCAAACTTCACTTGATGCAGGACTGACGGATACAGTTGCATCAGGGTCAATCGATACGATTGCTATCTGACTCACGGCCTGTCCGCAATCATTTCCTGTTGCATTGATCAGCACACGATAATCTACATTACCTGCTACCAGTGATGGTGGAGTGTAGATAGACGTAGTTGAACCGGTTCCTGTTGCATTAGACCATGTACCGGCACCAGATGGGCTCGATTGCCATTGATAGCTGATGGTTCCTGTACCACCTGTGACGACAACAGTGAGTTGAGAAGTTCCACCAATACATTCATTGAAACCTATGGGCTGTGTTGTTACGCTGATATCAGGAGTTATAGTTGCAGTTGCATTCGAGCTTATTGCCTGATCGCAACCTGAGTTGATAGCATTCACTAATACGCGATAAAATAATGTACCTGCCGAAACACTGGAAGGAGTATATGTCGCAGTAGTTGCTCCTGTACCTGTTGCATTTGCCCAGCCTGAAGTTCCATTTGCACTGGATTGCCATTGATATGAAATCGTACCTGAGCCTCCTGATATTGCAACAGTCATAGTTAATGTACCGCCGACGCATTCAGTTATATTAGAGGGCTGCGTAGTCACCGTTATATCCTGTGATATGACTGCTGTGACGACATTACTTGTAGCTGCACCGCAACCACTTCCAGGTGTGTTAATAACTACGCGGTAAAAAGTAGAACCTGCTACAGTACTTGGAGGAGTATATGTCGCAGTTGTTGCTCCCGGTCCGGTTGCATTGCTCCAGTTAGTTCCGTTTGTACTTGTTTCCCATTGATAGGTTACACTGCCTGTTCCGCCGGATACGACTACGCTCATGGTTGCAGTACCTCCGATACATTCTGAAATTCCGGTAGGTTGTGTAGTAACTAATAAATCCGGGAAGATATTAGCGAATGCCACTGAGCTCATTGTCTGTCCGCATCCACTGCTTGAAGCATTTACCAAAACTCTGTAATAGGTTGAACCACCTACAGTGCTTGGTGGTGTGAATGTATTTGTAGTTGATCCGGTACCGGCTGCATTAACCCATGGATTGCTACCATCTGGGCTTGACTGCCACTGATAGTTAAGTGTACCTGAACCGCCTGTCACTGTCACTGTCATTGTAGATGTACCACCGATACACTCGATGACATTTGTTGGTTGAATTGTAACTGAGAGATCCGGTGAAATAACAACGTTGATCACATTCGAAACAGGATCATTACATCCACTAGCAAGGTCTGTTACAATCAACCTGTAGAAGAAGCTACCGTTTGTTGTGGAAGGAACATCGTATGTAGGATTCGTTCCATTCAATGTGATGTTTGTCCATGGACCTGTTCCGGATGTACCGGACTGCCATTGATAATTAAATATACCTGAACCATTACTGACGACAGACGAAACAGTGGAAGTGCCACCGATACATATCAGGGCATTGTCTACAGTAATATTTACAGTAGGTTGAGGTTGTACAATGAGTTGTACAGGTGTTGATACAGGGTCATTACATCCATTACCGGAATCAGTTACAATAACGCGGTAATAGGTAGTGCCTGCAAGATTTGTGAGTGGGGTGTATGTGGCGGAAGTTCCGTTCACGGTGATGTTCACCCATGAGCTACTTCCATTAGGGCTGGATTGCCACTGGTATGCGATACTTGTGGTGCCATTAAGAATTGTAGATGTAATTAATGCAGAACCATTCACGCAAACAGTTGGATTGTTAAGTGCTATGGATACAGTGGGTTGGGGTTGAATTACAATTTGAACTGAATTGGATATCGGATCATTACATCCATTACCGGAATCAGTTACCAGTAAGCGATAGAATGTTGTGCTTGCAGATCCGGTAGGTACTGCGTAAGAAGCACCATTTCCCTGGCTGGCTACATTTGACCATGTGCTGCCATTGGGGCTTGATTGCCATTGATAGGTTAGGAATGTGGTGCCATTTGTAACCGTTGAATTGATCGTTGATGCCCCTCCGATACATAGATTTGTATTTGTTGCACTGATGGTTACAGCAGGTTGTGAATTGACCTGCACTGAAACAACTACAGGAGCCGGGTCATCACAACCATTAGCTGTATCAGTAAGAATGATCCGGTAGTAAAATGTGCCGACAGTACTTGTAGGAACATTATAGGTTGGACCTGTTCCTCCTGAAGCTACATTGCTCCAGCCACTAGAACCATCCGGACTGGTTTGCCATTGGTAAACAAAATTTCCTGATCCTCCGGTGATAGATGTTGAAATCACAGATGATCCGTTAATACAAATCACCGGGTTATTGGCACTTGCATTTAATACAGGTTCACTCTGTACAGTTACAGGAGTTGCTGCTGAAATAGGATCTGCGCAACCATTTGCAGCATCAGTAAGAACTAACCTGTAAAAAAATCTTTGAGCTGCAAGCGTAGGTACAGTGTACGTTGGATTCGTACCGTTAGCAGGTACATTCGCCCAACCTGTAGTTCCATTAAGACTTTGTTGCCATTGATATGTAAAGATGCCGGAACCTCCGGTAACATTTGATGTAATAATCGTAATCGCACCAATACAAACTGTATCATCCGGTGCATTGATGGTGACATTCGAAGGAGAAACAACATCCACCTGTATGGCATTCGACTGAGGATCATCACAACTTGAAACCTGGTCAGTCAGTATTAATCGATAGAAACTTGAATTTGGTACAGTAGTGGGCACGCTGTAATTAGGACCATTTCCACCGGATACAATATTGGTCCATCCGGATGCGCCATTTGGACTTGTCTGCCATTGATAGTTGAATAAACCGGAGCCATTTGTAATGTTCGAAGTAATATTAGCCACTCCACCGACACATACTACCGGCACAGCAAGCTGGATGCTTAATGTCGGTTGTGTAAATACTGCTATTCGCACACCCGCTGAGACCGGATCACCACAACCGCTTCCAAGATCTGAAAGCATCACTCTGTACCAGGTTACACCCGCTGTATTCGTTGATGGTATATAAGTTGGATTGTTTGCACCTGCGATAGTTGTCCAGGGTCCTCCGCTTGAAGCACTTGATTGCCATTGATAATTGTAAATTCCGGAGCCATTCAGTATTGTGGGAGTAATTTCCACTGAACCGAATACGCACACGCTATCCTGATCTGCATTGACGCTGACAGAAGATCCCGATTGAACAACTATAGATACATTTGAAGAAACCGGGTTATTACAACCATTCGCAAGATCATCTACCATGACACGATAGAATGTTGTGCCTGTCACAGAACCTGTAAGATTAAGGGCAGAACTATTGGTTCCTGTATTAGTCCATGGATTACTTCCTGTTGGACTTGACTGCCATTGAAAGGCATACGAACCAGAACCATTTGTGATTGTAGCCGTGATCGTAGAAGTCCCACCGATACAAATAACTTCATTGTTTGCTGCAATGCTCACTGAAGGCTGGTTGACAACCTGTATTGAAACTGCATTAGAAATGGGACTGCCGCAACCACTACCTACATCAGTAACGATCACTCGATAAAAGTTTGTTCCGACAACTCCGGAGGGAGGTACATAGTTTGCTCCATTTCCTGTACCTGTGATATTCGACCAGGTGCCTGCCCCTCCAGTCGGACTTGTCTGCCACTGGTAAGAATAAAATCCTGATCCGTTTAATACTGTTGAATTAATAGTTGTGCTTCCTCCTATACAAATTACGTTACCCGTAGCTGCAGCTGTAACTGTTGGAGCTGCCTGAACCGTAACATTTACCACATTGGAAAGAGGGTCTGCACAACCGCTACCCGGATCAGTTACTATCAATCTGTAGAACAATGAAACCGGCGATCCGGATGGAACTACATAAGTTGCATTCGTACCATTAGCTGCAACATTGGCCCATCCTGAAGTACCATTATTACTTTGTTGCCACTGATATGTATACGTTCCGGAACCATTTGTTACAGTTGAGCTGATTGTTGAACTTCCACCCACACAGATTACCGGATTATTCGCGGCGACAGATACTGTAGGTTGATCCTGTATATTGACAAATACCGGTGCTGAATATGGATTGGCGCAACCGCTTCCAATGTCATTAACAAATACCCGGTAATATGTAGAAGTGATAGCACTTGTCGGAGGATTATAGGTCACTGCATTTCCTCCACTTGCTACATTCTGCCAGGATGAACCATCCGGACTGAATTCCCACTGATAAAGAAAATTGCCTGAGCCATTTGTCACGTTCGCTGTGAGGGTTGCTGTACCATTTATACAAACAGTCTGGCCTGCGGGTGTGACATTGACGGTAGGATTTGAATTGACAGTAATAGAAATAGCAGTTGAAGTCATGACTCCGCAACCACTGGCCAGGTCATCTACAATGACACGATAATATCGTACACCTGATGTTGCAAGTGTGCTGGTATAATCAGCCAGGTCACCATTGATAGTAATATTGACCCATGGCCCTGAAGAGCTGTTTGATGATTGCCATTGGTAAGCATAAATTCCTGATCCGTTATTGATGGTAGAGCTGATAAGGAATGTACCATCAATACAAATCACCGGAGTCAGTGTGCTTACTGAGACGGTGGGTTGCGCAATCACGGTTACTGAAACTGTATTAGATATTGGATCAGCACAATTATTCGCTGCATCTGTCACGAGTACTCTGTAATAAGTTGTGCCCACAGTACTTCCGGGAACACTAAGATTTTGACTCGTACCACCGGGTGATACATTTGTCCATGGACTGCTTCCATTTGGGCTGGACTGCCATTGATATGTAAAAGTTCCGGATCCACCTGATGGAGTTGATACCAATAAGGCTGTCCCTCCTATGCATATGTAACCATCATTTGTAGTAACATTTACAAGAGGCTGACTCTGTACTACCACATTTACAGCACTTGAAACCGGATCACCGCAATCCCACAATATATCCTGTACCAATACCCTGTAATCAAATGAACCAACACTTCCTGAAGGAACTGTATAATTCGCTAAAGTATTCGGAGAGGATGCAGTTGACCAGGTATTTAATCCTGCAGGGCTTCGCTGCCATAAATATGAATATGATCCCGAACCATTTGTTACTGTAGAAGTGATTACTGAAGAACCACCAAGACAAATGACAGGATTATTGACTGATATGCTTACAGCAGCAGGTCCTGTTATCACCACGGTTGCGACAGTGCTTGTCAACGGATTACAACCTGCACCAGCACTTGAGATATTAACCCTGTAAAAAAATGTGCCTAACGTTGTGCTCGAAGGAGTATAGGTATTGCTATTTGTACCAACTGTGGTCCATGGTCCTGTTGAAGTTGTTCCGACCTGCCATTGATAAGTGATTGCGCCTGTACCACCTGAAATGGTGACAGATAATGGAAAAGCCTGTCCGATACACTCTGTAAATCCTACCGGTTCTACAGTGATAGTCGGATCTGAAACTACGGTGACTACCTGATTAGTACTGATGACACTACATCCTGAACTTTGAGTAATTATGACACGATATGTATACGTACCGTTTGCACTGAAAGCAGGAGTAGTAAATGTGTTTTGATTTGAACCCACAGGAGTCCATGTGCCGGAAATATTTTCCTGCCATGCATATACATTTGTTCCTGAACCTCCTGATACAGTCGCCGTGAGCAGTGCTGTGCCACCGATACAAAGAGTAGGATTATTGATACCCACAGAAACCGTTGGATCTGCAGACACTGTTACCGTTTGATTTGTGCTTTGCACCGAACAGCCTGCAGCCTGTGTTACAATCAATCTGTACGTATATGAACCTACGGTAAGAAATGGCGTAGTGTACACATTGCTGTTAGTGCCGACATTGACCCATGTTACACCGGTGGAATTGAATTGCCATTGGTACAGCGTTGTTCCAGTGCCGCCTGAAACTGTGGCTGTAAAGGTGGTTGTTCCGCCATCACAAATAGCAAGACCCGTAGATGCAATGCTGACCGTTGGATCAGCTACAACTACGACATCAGCGTTTGCACTCTGAACTGAACATCCACTCGCCTGTGTGATCAATACCCGATAACTATACGTTCCGGCAGTAGAAAGCACAGGTGTTGTATATGTATTTTGATTTGTTCCTACATTGGCCCAGGTAACTCCTGTTGTATTAAACTGCCATTGGTATACAGTTGTACCAGCTCCACCAACTACATTGGCCGTTAATAGAGTTGTACCTCCTGAACATATTGACGGCTCTGCAATACTTACTGTGACCGTAGGATCTGCTACTACATTCAGGACCTGGTTACTACTCACAGCATCACAACCTGCAGCCTGTGTTATCATTACACGATAGGTATACGTTCCAACTGTCATGACAGGGGTCGTATATGTATTTTGATTCGTACCTATATTGCTCCATATGCCGCCGCTAAAGGACTGCCACTGATATATAGTTGTTCCGGTACCACCTGTGACTGTAGCAGTAAATAAGCTTGTGCCTCCATCGCAAATAGTAAGTGCACTGGCTGTAACAGAAACTGACGGATCAGCCACTACAGTTACCGTAGTATTGCTGCTGATCACCTGGCATCCCGCACTATTTTGGGTGACGATGACGCGATATGTGTACGTTCCCGGTGTAACAAGCACATCGGTGGTATAACTTTGATTTGTGCTGACATTACTCCAGACAGCTCCCACTAATTGTTGCCATTGATAACTATTGGTACCAATACCTCCACTCGGAGTCGCAGTAAGTAATGAAGTACCACCACCACAAATGTTGGGGTTGGTATTTGAAACACTTACTGTGGGATCAGCCGAAACATCAATGGTGGTATTTGTACTGATTACAGAACAACCTGATGCGCTTTGAGTGATTAATACTCTGTAGGTGTGAGTTCCTGTAGTGAGTACGGGAGTTGTAAATACACTTACATTTCCACCTTCATTGATCCATGTTGTACCTGCCGTGGGCAGATCATGTTGCCACTGATATGTTGTCGTTCCGGTTCCACCGGTTACAGTTGCTGTGATAATGCTTGTACCTCCATCACAAATAGAATTATCATCTATGCTAAGGCTTACTATCGGATCGGCTACAACGGTTAGCGTGCTTGTAGCCATGACGGGCGCAACATTTATTCCTGATACTCTGGCACGGTTTATTCGGGTTCCTGCTGCTGCCGAAGTTGCATTGACTACGATAGAAGCTGATGCACCTATGGCTAATGTTCCTACATTCCACACCAAAACATTAGATGGCTGAGCGGGGGCACAAGCACCTGCAAGACATACGCCTGTGCAATTCGTTATACAACTGACGCCGGTTAAAGTCGCCGGGAAAGTATCCCTTACGACAAGACCGGTTGCAGGATTTTGAGTTCCTGTATTGGTCACTGATATGGTATATGATGTTGTACCACCCACACAAATAGTAGCAGGTGATGGAGTTTTCGTGATAGCGACCGTAGTACCGCAAAGCTGCAATGCAAAATCTCTAAGACCGGCAGCAAGATTTGAAAAGCTTGATTCAAGTACATAATCCGTATTGATGATGGACTCACCGGCAGTCCAGTTGTCCGTACCTGACATCCTCTGCAGATTGAGCGCTACCACAGTACCGACACCCAACATGAACATATGCGTTTGGAGTGTGGATTTAAAATAATTGGCAATCAGCATCGGATTGACGATTTCCGGTTGCTGGGTAGTGGATCCATTGCCGCAATAATCTACAGCGCCACCATTCGTCCATCCTGTTGGATTACCATCTGTAAAGAAAAGAACCAGGTCAGGTGCTGTAAGCGTTAGTGCTTCATCCATGGCATCCTGCCAGTTTGTTCCATCAGCAGGAACATAGGTGTGAGTATTGAAAGGTGTTCCATCAAAATAGCCCTGCATGTTATTCGCGAAAGCTGTATTGACAGTCGCATAATTTGAAACTCGCCTGGCTAAAGCACTGAATTCAATTACCGCAATTCGTACACCTGTTCCATTGAGCGCATTGACAAACGCCATTGCACCCGCCTCAACATCATCTTCAAATCCGGCAACAGAACCTGACTCATCAAGTATAAATACGATATCAATATTGGGGCAGATCGCTGACATGTCCGGATTAGTAGCGATGGTGGGCATCGCACAGTTACCTGTGCTGCCTGAACAGTTCGTGCAAAAATTAAAAGTTTGCGCAACGGGCTGCTGCGCAAAAAAAAGTGTGATCATAGAGGCCACAATCCATGTGACCCCATATGATCGACAAAGCTCTTTGAGAAATCCAGGCAGAGGGGGTAGAGAAATAGGGAGCAGGGATTCCGCAGTAACGGTGGTTTTTCTCATTTGTCGATATATGTAAAAATTGCTTTTAGTTGACCATGCCTATGACGTTGAGATCAGAGGGCATAGGTGCAACAACCTTGCCAAAAAAACCTTCGGGTGAAAGCAATAAAGAGGTGTGAATCAAGAAGACTTCCGCAAATTGAAGTCCTGTTAATAGAGCCTAAAGAAAATCATTAGCTCTTTGGATGTGGTGCAATAACAGTAACGAAAGTAATAATGAAAACATCAATAAAAAAATATTACGACATATTTGTTTAACATATATTTTATTGTTATTTGTTGTTCCCGATTAATTTTTAATTTTTAAATGATTTTAAGTTCGTTACATATGTAGATAGATTGTATTTAATTTTGAATTTTATCCGGCCGGATATCTTTCCCGGGAGTTACAAGCAAGGGCTGGAGGCCTTGATTTTATTAAGGCCTGGCCATTCCTGCCGGTATAACAATCATGACATCTATTCATTTAGTCCTTTTGAATTCAATATGGTCAACTTAGCACATGATTATGGTCACCAGGGAATACCCTTAATTTTCAAAAATAAAAATTCATGGTAAATATTCCCGCGTTATATGATTACACAAAAAAAAGGAAGACCGGAATTTTTACCGGTCTCCACTTTTTTTAAACGAAAAAGGGTTATTTAAAATAATTATGGAACAATGATGATTTTTTCTGCATATGTATCTCCAGGTATTTCAACCAAAAGATGATACAGCCCGGGCCCGAAACCATCCAAATCCAGATGGATATTTTCTGTCGTTGAATTTAATATTTGACGCGACACAATCTGCCCTGTCGAGTTGAAAAGTGTCAGTTGTGCAGGTGCATTTTCGCCCCTTTGCACCAGGACATTCAAAAAATTATTTGCCGGATTAGGCGAGGCTCTTACTTCGAATTTACTATTGTCAAATACCACAGTTCGTATTTGTGAATAATCAAACCCACCATCAAAATCAAACTGTTTAATACGGTAATAATTCTTACCCCTGAATGGCTTATCGTCCAGAAATGAATACGTATTCACATCCCCCTGATCGCTTAAAGCAGGTACCTCACCGATTTTTTCGAAGTTTTGTCCGTCCAGGGAATGCTCAACAACAAAGCCTGCACAGTTAATTTCCTGGGTGGTCATCCATTTGAGCTCTGTTGCATCTCCTGACCGGCTTGCATCAAAGGATAGCCACTTGACAGGAAGCGGAAAACAGGAAGTCGTAATCGAAGAAAAAGTAAGTACAGCCGGAACTATTACAGCATTCGTTGGAACATTATTCACATTCACACTCATGTTGGAACTAATAGGTGGCGTACCAAAACTTGCTCCTGCAGAAATTGTAGATCCATTCAATGCAGCCAGGGTTGTGTACGTTATACAAAAATTATGGATTAACGTGCTTCCATTAATAATGTTACTATTATTTCCTCCTGTTGCCCCGACACGTATGAATGTAGTAGCACCAGAGGCAGGCAGATCACTGTTGTTAAAAATGATACATGTGCCGTCCGAACTATAGACCACATTTGTTCCGGTGCCATTATTAATGACATACCAGATGTCATAGGGTGTTCATCATTGCGTATTCCAGTTATGTTTTTAAAATATTTCTTCTCCTTATTTATCCGGCAGATAATCCGGACCATAAGGCGTTAGTTGCATTGAATAAATTTTTACATGATATAGTGAAAGCATCTGAAGTAAATGCCTCAGAAGCCAGTAATGACGGGTATTGCTGAATGCAATTGAAAAAAATGAAGATGAATTCAGGATGAAATGGAAAGGTCTGTATAACCAAAGAAAAGAATTATCCTCTGTCCGTTTGAGGAAGGGATCATGGTCAATAAAAAGCCTTTCAAGCCTGGACATACGTCCGGCGGCGGTTAACTCTGTCATAGCGAAATAGTGTCTCAAAAAATTACGCTAATTCTGAGCAATCCAAATTATGACTTAGTGAAAGATCATTAGTTGGCGTTACTCAATATTTCAAATATATTCCTTTTTTGAATTGGTTTGAAATTATTTTTATTTTTTTTAAAAATAAATTTTAAACTAATGTATGCTCTTTATTCATCCAACCCGGAGGTGATAAATATAAATACAGATTTGATTTAAAATAATTTTATTGAAGATTAAGAAAATAAAGCCTGGTGATTATGAAATCGGTTTTACAGATGTTCAATTGGTATTTCAATGGGTCCTGTAAAATAAAATCCTGTTATTAATATTTGATTACGTTGTTATAAAGCATTTGTAATGGAAAAATACTTCTCCGGAATCTTAATGGAAATGAATACGTATCGTTATTGTAAAATGCTATAAAAGAGCAATGCTCTTCATGACCTTAATCAGGGTTATCTTTGCGGGCAATATAAGATTATGGAAAAAGCAGTTTTAATCATTCTGGATGGTTGGGGCATTAACCCTGATCCGGCTGTCAGCGCTATTGAAGCCGCCGATACTCCATTTTTTGATTCGCTATGGAATACCTATCCGCATGCAACGTTGGTAACCTTCGGTGAGGATGTAGGTCTTCCGGAAGGACAAATGGGCAATTCAGAAGTGGGTCATCTCAATATCGGTGCAGGAAGAGTTGTATACCAGGAATTGGCAAGGATCAATAAAGCAGTACGTGAAGGAGAATTATTTAAAAACCAAACCCTGCTGAAATCCCTGGCTGGAATTAAAGGCCGGCTTCACCTTATAGGCCTGGTGTCCGATGGAGGAGTCCACTCTCATATCAATCATTTAATTGAAATAGCCAAAGTCTCCAGGAGTCAATTCAACGGAGATATCTTCATACACGCTTTTACAGATGGCAGAGATGTTGATCCTAAAAGCGGATTAGGTTTTCTTCAGCATTTAAAAACAGAAATGGATCCACTGCGTATTCCGATCGTGAGCGTAATAGGACGATATTATGCAATGGACAGGGACAAGAGATGGGAAAGAATAAAATTAGCATACGATCTTTTAGTGAATGGAACCGGTTCGCCAACCACGGATATCTTTGAACCCATACGTGCATCTTATGAAAACGGGATCACGGATGAATTTATAAAACCAATTGTCTTAACCGGCGAACAAGGTCAGCCTGTAGGCACGATCCAAAATGGAGACACCGTCATCTTTTTTAATTTTCGGACTGACCGACCCAGACAAGTAACAACTGCACTTAGCCAACATGAAATTCCGGGATTCGATATGCATCCGCTTGATATCCACATGGTGACCATGTCATCCTATGACAAATCATTTGTCAATGTTGATATCCTTTTTCCCGAAATGGATATCACAGGTACGCTTGGTGAATATTTATCTTCCCTGCACAAAACCCAGCTAAGAATAGCAGAAACGGAAAAGTATCCGCATGTGAGTTATTTTTTCTCCGGTGGCAGAGAGGAGCCTTTTCAGGGAGAAGAAAGAATACTGATTCCTTCGCCCAAAGTAGCTACCTATGATATGCAACCCGAAATGAGTGCGCAGGGAGTTACGGAAGCAACCATAAATTATATACGCACGAACCACCCTGATTTTATTTGCCTTAATTATGCCAATACAGATATGGTTGGTCATACCGGTGTATTTAGTGCAGCTGTTAAAGCTGCTGAAACAGTGGATGGTTGCCTGAAACAGTTAGTTCCTTATTGTTTAGAAAACGGGTATTTCCTGATTATCATAGCCGACCATGGGAATTCAGATGTTATGGTTAATCCGGACGGGTCACCTAACACGGCTCACTCAAAAAGTCCTGTTCCGGTAATATTTGTTTCTACAGATGTAAAAGGCCTGACTTTGAAAAATGGAAGACTTGCAGATATAGCTCCCAGCATTCTTGCATCTATGGGACTGGATATTCCACCTAAAATGGACGGTAAAAACCTGGTTATTAAAGAATAGAGTTGACTTTAACATGGTTTACATTCATGCCAGATCTTAGGGACCAGGTTATAACTTTAGTTCTATTCAGCCAAAACTGCTCCTTTTTTTAGCCTTAAAACTTATCTTACAGCACTAAAACATAAACAACATGAATACAATTCAAAAAATTATTGCAGGAATATGCATCATGTCTATTCCTTTTATTAGTTCATGTGGGAAAGATGATCCTGCCACTTGCAACTGGTCAACTGAATTACAGGCAGAAGCTACAGCTGTAAACAATGCAGGAACAGCCTATGGACTTGATGGTTCCACTGCAAATTGTTTGGCTTATAAAGCTAGTCTGCAAGCTTACCTTAATGCTTCAGAAGGAATCAAAGCATGCGCAAATGCAGCTGGTCAGGGAGTTGAATTTCAGGCATACCTGGATTCATTCCAGGCAAATATTAATTTACTTCCATGCTAGAGAAAATTTTCTGAATACGAAATTGTTTCAACTTAAAAAAAAATGACGGTCGATCGACCGTCATTTTTTTTTGTTTATACATTCCACGTTAATTACACATCCATTTATTAATTGTCAATAATGATTCCGCCTTTAATCGTGATAGTAGCCGAACCTGTATTGTAGATTAAAGGATTATTGGGAGTTAATAATGTATTTCTGGTGATCTTGATATCCCAAAGGATCAGGTGTCCATGATTTTCAAATTGCGCTCCGGGATATCCGCTCAATCCACTGATGAAATCAATGTTATTAAATTCAGCGGTAATTCCGGCATCAATCAGGAATGCCCCCGATATATCAGATTGTATCTTAATCCTGGGTATTAAATCAGAATAGACAAATAAATTACTGTCAATCTCGATCCTGGATGAATTTAAATGGATAGTCTGGTTTAGCAGCATAGGGCCAAAGAAAATCGTATCCCCTTCCTCTGCACACTCCAGTACGTAACGCAGTGATCCTGGTCCGTCATCATTCGCATTCGTAACCATCTGGCCACAAACCTGGTTTTCAATAAAATAATTATCTATATCAGTCTCTCCCAACGTCATGGTGAAAGGTATAATATTATCATTCATACCAGAATTGGGAACCACGTCAGCATCATCTGAAATATCAATATCCTGTGATGCTTCATAACCTGCCGGCTGCACTTTCACTAAAATATAATCTCCAAGAGGCAAATTCCCAAATTCAAAATAACCGATAGCTGAGGTTTGTTTAGTATTTATAATGTTTCCTGCTACCGGTATTCCATCGTGATTGACATCATTATACAGATTTATTGTAACCCCCTCTAATCCTTCTCCGCTATCCACTATAAGATCACTATCAAAGTCTGCAAACTCAAAACCCGAAACAATTCCATCCACCTTTTTCTCTATAAATATATTGTCTGCATCAAATTCCCCGGCTTCTACGGTGGTGGGTATGATATTGTCGTTCGTATTGATGTTCATCAATGTATCCATATCATTCGTGATATCCATATCACTCTTTGAAATATATTTTGGAGGTTGTGTTTCAACGATCACATAATGTCCGGGGACAACATTGGGTAACGAATAAATTCCATTAGAATTTGAAATTCCCTGTTTTGCAAAAGGTGCATTCAGATCAGGAAGTCCATCCAGGTTAGCATCCGGGAATAGCTTAATATTCACACTATTTACTCCGGCGTTCAGCGTATCGAGCACTTTTCCTGTGACGGCACCTAGGCATGTAATGACGTTAAATGAAATCGTGGAAGTATCTCCGCAAGATGCGCCAGGATCATTTGCAAAAACAATAAGCTGCACAGTTTTTACACCTATCGTATCATATTTTACATTAAAAGGCCCGTATCCAAACGTAGGAGGAACACTTGCATGATAACCAAAATTCCAATGATACGTATAACCCGGTACCTGAGCTGCAACAGGTTTAAATGTTCTCAATCTGAAATAACATAATGGATCCGTAGGCGCCATGATAGACGAATTCGGTGTTTGATTGACATGAATGTGAGACACCGTATCAGTCACAGATGCACATCCAGGAAAGCTAACTGTCAATATCACCCATGCACCGATCGTACCATTTGTACCATTGTATGTATATGTCACTGTATGTGGGCCAATACCGGTTGCTGTCGGTGGTGATGCACCCGAACCAAAATTCCATTGATAGGTAACATTCCCCAAACCCTGATTCTGTGCCTGGAATATTTCGTTATCTCCAGAACAGATCGTATCAACAGGTGCTCCTGTTATTGAAGGATCAAGCGGATTGTCTACGGTGACATGTTGAAGACAGGTGCTGCTGTTGCCACAAGCATCCATCACCTTCCATGTCCTGTTGATTGAATAACCATGTAGTGAAGGTCCGCTCATAGTTATGTCAGTATAGTTTATTACCGGTACGGCATCACAATTGTCAGTACCCGTAGCTGCCCCTGTTTGCTCAGGCAATGTACTGGACACACATTCTACGGTCACATCCGATGGACAGGTGATCAATGGCGGAGTGCTGTCATCTACGGTAATGATCTGATTACAGATGGATGTATTACCGCATGCATCTGTTGTTTTCCAGGTACGGATGATCGTTTTCTCTTGTGGACATGCACCGGCTGTAACCACATCTGTGGATGTGATTAAAAATGTCGAGCAATTATCAGTAGCGGTTGCACTGCCTGTATTAGCAGGAAGTGTGCTTGCGGTACATTCAATAGTTATGTTCGCAGGACATGACGTCTGAGGGGAAGTGCTGTCATCTACAGTGATTGTCTGGTTGCATGAGCTTAGATTACCACACGCATCTGTTGCCTTCCAGTTACGTATAATGGTGCGCTCCTGTGGACAATCTCCCGGGAGTATGACATCCGTAAACGTGATATTCAGCGTTGAACAGTTATCAATTGCTGTTGCTGACCCTGTTGTTGCAGGAAGTGTGCTTGAAGTACATTGAATGGTGACATTGACAGGACAGGTAACCGAAGGTGCAGTGCTGTCGTCGATCGTGATGACCTGCAGGCATGTATTAAAATTGTTACACGCATCAGTGGCCTTCCACGTACGGTTTATTATCTTTTCCTGCGGACAACCACCGGCAACGGTTACATCTGTAAAAGTTATACCAAATGTTGAACAATTGTCAGTTGCTGTTGATGAACCTGTATTAGCAGGTAACGTGTTAGCGGTACATTCGATAGTTACATTCGGAGGACAGGACATAGCAGGTGCTGTGCTGTCATGTATGGTAATGATTTGATTGCAGGTGTTGAAATTCCCACAAGCATCTGTGGCTTTCCATGTACGCGTGATGACTTTTTCCTGTGGACAAATGCCGGTTACAATGACATCTGTAGATGTGATGCCAAATGTTGAACAATTGTCTGTCGCAGATGGACTTCCTGTGTTTTCAGGCGAAGTACTTGCCGCGCAATCAATCGTCACATTGGCCGGACATGTCACTGTGGGAGGTGATGTGTCATCCACTGTGATGATTTGATTACATGTAGATAAATTACCGCACGCATCTGTTGCTTTCCATGTACGTGTAATAGTTTTTCGTTGAGGGCAACTACCAATCACAATAACATCAGTAGAAGTGATGCCAAGAGTCGAACAGTTATCTGTAGCGGTTGCAGTGCCTGTATTGGCAGGCAGAGTACTGGCTGTACATTGTATCGTCACATTGGCAGGACATGATACGGTTGGCGCTACCAAATCTTTCACAGTGATGATCTGGTTGCATGTGCTTGAATTGCCGCAGGCATCCATTGCTTTCCACTTACGTGTGATAATGCTTTCCTGGGGACATGCTCCGGCAACTACAATATCAGTGGATGTAATAACGGCAGTTGAACAATTGTCCGCACCTGTAGCTGTGCCTGTATTAGCTGGTAATGTGCTTGCTGTACAAGAAATCGTAACATTCACAGGACATGTTACTGATGGCACTACAATGTCTGTTACTGTTATGCTTTGTATACAATTTACGGAGTTGCCGCATTCATCTGTCGCTTTCCATGTACGTGATATTGCATAATTCTGTGCACACGTAGGTGAAACAGTGATTACATCTGTATAAGAGATCCCGGGAGCAATAGAACAATTATCAGTAGCAGTGGCAACACCTGTATTACCAGGAAGCGTACTGGCGGAACATGCAATCGTTACATTAACGGGACAGAAAATAGCCGGATTAGAAAAGTCCTTTACAACAATAAATTGAAGGCATGTGCTGCTGTTTCCACAATTATCTGTAGCAGTCCATGTACGATTGATGCTGCAAAACGGATTCTCCGCGGAGAATACAAATACATCTGAGTAGGTAAGAGTGCTTGTACCACTGCAATTATTTACTACTGTCGGAAAGCCCAGGTTAGGGTTTTCAGGTGCTATGCTTTCTGTACATGATATTTGCCTCATTTCACAAGTGAGTGAAGGTGGTGTGGAGTCATCCAGGGTGATCGTTTGCAGGCATGTGCTGTTATTTCCGCAATGATCTGTTGCCGACCACGTTCTTCGGATAATAATTTCGGCAGGGCAAGAACCTGAGAGGATGACATCTGTACGGGTGATTGTAGGACTTGGATCACAAAGATCTGTGACCGTTGGATTGCCAACATTTGCAGGCAATGTGCTCGCAGCACAATCAACCGTGACATTCGGAGGACATGTTATAACAGGTGGAGCTGTATCAGTCAATGTGATTACGTGACTACAAAAAGCCGTATTACCACATGCATCTGTTGCAATCCATGTACGTGTGATGATTTTGTTTTGCGGACAGGATCCTGTTGCTATCACATCCGTAAACGTAAGTACAGGTGTCGGTCCATCGGGATCAAAGCCACTGGCTGTTCCTGTATTGGCGGGTAATGTGCTTGCAGAACAGGAGATTGTAATGTTTACCGGACAAACAATCGTAGGATCCTGATCAATCGTAAGTACATTGCCCAGGAATAATCCACTTACTGTATCGGCGTTATCAGACCATGCCCATACTTTGTTATTATAGGTGCTGTTGAAGGGACCTGTACCAATGACCGTCGCGCTGATGATGAGTGTATCCGCGTCCAATGGAGGGATAGGCTGCGTAAACCAAATAATTGCATTTGGAGGTTGCGGAGGTGTACAGGTGACAATAAACGGACAGACTTTGGTAGAAGGCGCACCGTTGAAAGCAAGGTTTGTATATGTTGAAGGAAAAGTATCAATCATCGTGACAGGGCTGGTTGCACTTTCAGTCCCGAGGTTCTTTACGATGAACTGAAATTGAACAACACCATCACATATCGGACCTAGCACAGTTTTTGTGACTTCTATATGGGTGTTACAAAGTTCTGCTACAAAATTCTGAAGTTCAGTGGCAATGGTGGCAAATTGGCCAATAGAATAATCTGAAGTACCCATGGTGTTCAGGCCGGTCTGATATTGAGTAAATCCACTCATCCTTTGCAGGTTTAATGAGATTACATTATTACCAACTCCTAACATAAACATATGGGTGCCTTCATTTTTAAGCTTATTGGCAATTTTGACAGGGTTTACAATATCAGGTACATCGGTTCCACCACCGCAATTTGTTGCAACATTCCCATTTGCCTGTGTATATTCTGTAGGCTCTCCGTCAGTAAAGAACAAAATGAGATCTGCTGAAGCCATTGCGTCAGCTTTTATCATCGCATCATGCCAATTGGTACCTGTATTCGGAGAATATGTTTGTCCTGTATAGGGTGCCGAAAAATTAGCAACTCCGTTGAAATAGTTTGTAATATTCAGGATGTAATTATCATCAATCACAGTATAAGTATTGACAACCCGTCCGAGATTAGAAAACTCAATTATAGCAGCCAATATGTTCTGGCCGTTCAATGCATTGAGGAATGCTAATACACCATTTTTTACATCGTTCGCATTTCCACCGATCGAACCGGATTCGTCGAGGATGAAAATCAATTTGATTTCATAACAACCTGAGTCGAGGTCAGGATTTTTAAGTGGTGCGGGAAGGAAACAATCTCCACACGTAGTCATATTAGCAGAGCACGTTGGACCACCTGTGCAAAGAGAAGTAAGGCTTGATACCACGCAAACGCTTACAGTACTGCATGAATTTGCGCATGCAGGATCTGAAGAAGGTCTTACGTAATATGTAACATTACCAGCAGAAGCTGGTGCGGTTACAGTAAATGTATTTGTCATTGTGGTTTGAATAGGAGATCCTACACCACAACCTGCTGTATATAATTGCCAGGATGCTCCCGGAGGTAAAGTGCCTGTAATGGTGATAGTAAAAACCTGGAGTGGTAGTACTTCATTAAGCGCTGACAACGGAGGTGCACCTGAACCACAACAAAAACTACAGGGAGCAGTAAGCGACAGGACTGTATTCTGTTCAACCCAATTGTTAGTAGCATCCGGTTTCAATCCTCCAACTCCATCATCATTTGAAATAGCTGCGCGCATTCCATCTGGTTGGCCTGCATTGGGAGTACAATCGTATTTCGCATCTTCATACTCTCCTGCGGCAACAAATCTGACTATATCATCTGCAGTTAGCCCGGCTGGTAATTGAGACTGGTCATCCGTATTGACCGCGGGATTATTAGTATTATCCATCTGGATCATGCTCACAAATGATAACTGATTTCCGGCGGTAGGTTCAGGTGACTGATATATAATGAGCTGATCACCATTTAATCCAAGCTCCATTCCATCAACATCACCGCCTGCCTGGATAGCAATTGTGCCGGTAACGTTGCCAAATTCATCTTTAGCCTGCCAGTCGCTAGCCACACTCAAATACGAGAATATAATTTCGTCACCACAGAAAAAATTTGCGGTGAATGTAAAGCTGATTGTGCCTTCTCCATTATTATCATTTCTGAAGCCAGTCGAATTACTCCATCCCCTGTCGGTAATAAAAATCACAGTACCACTTACAACATCAGTAAGTAATACAATCGAAAAAGCTGCCAGAGGAGGAGGAGCAACAGCGGGATCTGCGGCGTACCCAATAAACATGATCTGACCAGGGGACAAATCAGTCTGGGCCTGCAACTTTCCGGCAGGGAAAAACATGGATAAGAATAAAATAAAGACAGCGACAGATTTACAATAGAAGGGATAGCGATGCTGAGTCAGGGTTAAATTCATTGTAATAAGATATATGTCTTTTAATGGGAATTTTTATATCCAGAAGAGGGACCTCAGCCTATAAAAATTAAGAAAACGAAAATAATCCATTTTTCAGATACAAAGCTATCCCGAAAGGCTGCCTGAATTAGATTTTTGGCCTGTTCGTCGCGATTAACGGCATGAATGACCCCGGCAAGCCAATATCCGGATCTAAAGAGGACTTTGAACCCAATATTCTGCTGCCTATTACCCATAAAAAAAAAGGCTTCTATCCATACTGACAGAAGCCTTTTTTCAACCTATTCAGGGGCGTACTTACCGGATCAGCACCATTTTCCTGCTGGCAGAATTCTTACCGCTTTCAAGTCGGTAATACAGGACTCCCCAGGAATGGATTTCTTTCTCCGTCAATATGATCGTATTATATCCTGCTGCAAAGTCTTTGTCGAATGATGCTATCACCCGGCCTGTTACATCATATACTGTCAGCTTTGCAGGTCCATCTTCAGGAAGATCAAATCCAATCGTCGTCTGTCCATTCCATGGGTTTGGCTTATTCTGGTACAGGTTAAAGTCTGTTGCCGGCGGGGCATCGCCAAAGCTCATCTTCACATCCAGGATCTCGCCTGACGGTGTATAGCTTTCTGCAGCAGTCACCAGGCTTGTTAACCTGAACCTGTTCTTTATTTTTCCGCCAGTCATCACCTTCCATCTCATGATGATGTTCACCTCGCTCTTGTATCCACCAAATGCAAGCACATCCCCATTCCAGCTCATGGTATTAACTCCATTACCGAGTATACCAACATTCACATCATCTATCTGGATATCTCCACTTGTCACACCCACATATTCCAATCCGTCTGTTTCCAGGGTCCATTGGAACCCGCTCACGACTTCAGGCAATGTCAGCTTCACTTCTATAACCTCCCCGGCCTTTGCCGTTTCTTTCGTCTCCGCATTTACCTCAAGTATTCTTCTTCCTTCTCTTGGCAGAACCTGCAGTGCATTTGCTTTAACTGAGTTATTGATGTCACCTACCTTCACAGCCACAAAATCATTTTGTGTACTCTCCCCGGTGTAATGCTGGATGAATAAATTTTCATTGAACAGCCATGGGTTGTCCGGATCCGGGAACACGGTGTTCTTGTCCAGGAATCTCCAGCTGTCATTATTCGCGAATGCCGGTATTATACCCAGGATTAACTTCCTGATCTCAAGTAGATCTAATGCACTTACGTTACGACTGTTGTTAGCATCTGCCGCTATATACTGGTATGGACTGGTGAACCCTTCAATACCCAACAAATGTTTCTGTATCCCTACCAGGTCCATAGTGCTCACCCCGTTTTTGTAATCATCATTCCGTGCCGGCGTGATCGTATAATCTGACCCTATTGGAAGATTCGAAAAAACAAATTTTCCATCACCTGATGTAGTGTATGCAGGGAATACCTGCGCAGGACTTGTCAGATTCACGATCACGTTCTCTACTGCCTCCTGGTGATCCGTCAGGATTTCTCCTGCAAGCCCGCTTTGCAATTGACCACATACATTATTATTATCTGTGATCACCAGCGTTGTAGTACTGAAGGCTTTGTTCCTTTCACTCCATTCGATCTGACCATTGCAATTTTGATCCGATCCTCCATCTCCTACCCAAATCGATACTTCAAATTCTTCACCGAATTCAGGTACATTATCACACGTATAGGTAAATGTAGGTTGATAGCTTGTACCGCTGAAGCTGAATAACAATTCATCTCCCGGTGTGCAGTCATCATTGCTCGATGCATCGAAGCTGCTCGCTGTCAGTGTCACTTGTCCATTTGCTCCCATCAACACTGAGCTTATTCCGTCGATCAATACCGGTGTCGGATCCTTGCAGTCTTCAAGTCTGAATAAATAATCACATGAGCTTCCATTTCCACATCCATCTTCAACCGTCCACACGATACGATGCGAATCTCCGCACAGCGGACTGTTGTAAGGCAATCCATTCTGCTGGATCGACAGGATAGTGCTTTGTAATGTATTAAACGTGATATCCACTTCGTGATTTGCATTCAGCGTTGTGGCCGTAACAGGTACAACCTGTATGAATGAGCTTCCGTTGAACGGATAATATTTTACATCATAAAATATCATTTCACTGCAATCCTCATGGATATGTTGTGTCATCGCCACATGTACGCTGCAGCTTGTTGCATTCGGATTATTCTCTCCAAGGAATATCTGGTTATTTGCTGGTATCGTTACTCCCGGATCATCCGTACATAAGGATACAGCACCTGCAGGGCAGCTGACAAAGTCCGGCGATATGCCATCCATTACTTTGATCACCTGCGTATAGGTCCATCTCCCTTCTCCTGTAGCCGTATTGAACTGGCACCAGTCGATCACCTGCCAATCTCTCAATACTTTATAGCATGCACTATCTGCAAAATCAAAACGTCTGTCTTCTGAGCTTATACCGATCAGGCTGCATGCATCATCCAGTATTACCGGTTCTCCGGTTCCTGTGAGATCACTCGGACATGTAGTAAGCAATACATCACATGGCCAGATCACACCATCATTCGGGTTTGCATTGAGGCACGTGGAATCGGTGATGAAGAATGGATCGAAATCAACTACCCAGATCCTTTGTAAACATGTACCTGCTGTCACTCCATCGTATGCACGGAACCTCCGTTGTATTAATTTTCTTGCTCCCGCCGGTGCATTTGCCGGAAAGGATGCACCTGAACAATCATCAAACTCTATAACAGTTACCTGAAGATCTACTTCACAGTTATCATATGCCCATCCGTCAACACCAAAATTGTGCGGCTGAGGATAATTCGTATTGTGCGGATCATTGATGATGATGCTCTTTCTATCCGTCAGCTGGTGACTGAATGCATCATACACATTACCGAATATCGCGCTTAACGGATCTTCATCCAGGCTTCCATTATTATTTCCTCCCGCATCCGTGAATATTCCTTCCTGGATATCCAGTAAATATTCACAGCTGATGATGATATCAGGTGGACAATCTACAGATGGTGCCAATTTATCCTGTACTTCTATCTCGACCATGCAATAGTTGACATTCCCTGAAGCATCAGATACTTCAAGCTCAACCATGATCGGTCCTCTTCCTACATCGCAGCATCCAAAAGGCACACAAGTCGTCCTTTCTGTACCCAGGTCAAATCCGTTGATCGCCGGTATGCCTCCCGGTATTTCATCCACACAAGCGCCTCCTGTCGTCCAGTCAAAATCTATACAACTATCCATCCGTCTGGCCCTGAAAGACACCGGACCGCAATTATCAAAACTTCCATCATTGAATGCCGATGCCGGAACCAGGGTGATACCATTTGACCTTTCACTTGTCAGGCTTACTATTGTTTGTGACTGGCAGCTTACCACCGGTGGCACTTCATCTACCACTGTAATGTTGAAGCCGCATGTACTCGTGTTGCCACATTCATCCGTCACAACCCAGGTTACCGGGTGTATTCCCTCGAGGAGACCATTGATGATCATTTTATTTCCTGCAGTCACTACGGTTCCGTCAGGTGAGAAAAGCTGGAAGCCGGTGACATTGCTACATGAATCGATGGCAACAGGTCTTTTTAAAATCACATCGGCAAAACAATTCCACAAATTCGTACTCACCGTGATATCACCTGTGCAGGTAAGCACCGGAGCCTCGTGATCTGCCAACCAAATCGCCTGTTGGAATACGGACACATCACCTGTACACCAATCCCTCACTGTCCATGTACGTAGAATTTTAATTCCTCCTCCACACAATTGAATGACCAGATCTTTATATGTCACTACGAGATTACAAACACCTGCAACAAGATCAAGATTGATTCCATCTACCTGTGGCACTCCGGTAACAGAAGGATCCGAACTACCATGACATACTCCGATATACTCAGGAGGAAATGTCAAAGTCGCTAAAGTCAACGGCACGATTCCAAACACCTGCTGACACGTAGATGAATTTCCACTTGCATCTGTAGCAAGCCATGTGACTTCCAACGTACCATTCACACAATAATCAAAATTCAAAACCGTATTGACGATGACAAGACTTGCTCCCCCGCAATTGTCTATGACTTCTGGTCGCAGTTCAGGAGTAATATTCCCTGCCAGGAATTGCGGTATATCCCTGCATGTGATATTGCATGTTGAATCGCCACTATCTACAGGACAAACACAATTAATGATCGGTGCAAATTTATCTTCTACCGTCACTGTTGCCCAACAGCTGTTACCACTACATTCGCTTAATACCATGACATAAAAAGTCTGACCTACATGTTCATAGGTGAAGGTTGCATTGGGGATGATATTGCCATTCAGATCTTTGATGATGACGGTGTAATTATTATCACCTGCCTGTTCACCCACGAGGATCATTCCACTGGTGACGATGGTGCCGCATTCATTATCAATAGATAAGTTAATATGATCGATACATGCGATCGGATCAGCGCCCTGGATGACAACTTCGAATGTATCAATGTCTGAACATCCGACATCTACTAATTCAGTTACGGTGAGGAGGAATGGTCCACCAGGAGTTGATTGCCATGCAATGGTGACAGTAGAATCTGTAGTTGAAGTAATTACTCCACCCCCATTTTCCAAAGCCCAGGTGAGAATGCTGCTACCATTGAAATCTAAAAGACCGTATACGATCGTATCTCCCGGGCAAACGATCGGAGGTCCTACGATCACAGGATCTACTACACATATCAGTGCAGGGTCGCGATCATCTTCGCCGGGTGGATCATTTACATCATTGCTGTCGGCATCGCTATCTACATCAGCTGTGCTGACATCATTTCCGTTATCATCTATTATAGTGCTGATTTCAGCCAGATTTATATACACACCGCTAGTGATACCCGGGTTAGCTATCAGGGTGATAGCCACACTAACGCTTTCGCCGGGGATTAACCCATCTGCTCCAAGCACTCCTGCTCCATCAGTCAATACTATCGAAGCACTTTGGCCCGAGCTCCCTGCTGTTCCGGGAGTCCAGTCTGGATCATTGAGTGCGAATCCTGTAGGTATATAATCAGTAATCGTTACCTGGCTGATTACAACCTGGCCTTCATTCGTTACTGTGATTGTAAAATTGACATTGTCTCCACCTTTTACAACACCCTGGCCCGCATCAAGCTCTTTCAACAGAGACAGGTCAACAGTACAGCTGCCTGTCACTTCTATGGTTTGTATACAGGTGGCTGAGTTATTGCAATCATCTACGGCTGTCCATGTACGTATTATCTGATAAGCGTCTTCACAAAAGCCTTCTATGGTCACATCACCGAATGAAAGGACAGGAATATTAAGACAATTATCTGTTCCGGTTGCAGCACCTGTACTTTGAGGTGAGGTGTCTGATTCAACACTGATGGTCATGTTAACCGGACATGTGATATCAGGTGGAGTAGTATCATTGACCATGATTATTTGTGTACACGATGCAGAATTTCCACAAGCATCGGTAGCATGATACGTACGCGCTATGGTAAACCGGTTTGTGCACGTCATATTGGAGATCACATCATTATCAAATGTGACAGTTGCTATACCTCCACAATTGTCAGACGTTACTACGCTCGCAGGATTAGCGGGAAGTACTTCATTCGAACATTGTACGGTTACGGATGCAGGACATAGGATAGATGGTGGAGTTTGATCATTCACCACTATCAATTGCGAGCACGTTGCAGTGTTTCCGCATAGATCAGTTGCGCGATAGGTTCTTGTGATTGTAAACCGGTTTGCACATGACATATTTGAGATGATATCGTTTTCAAATATTACGGGAGCTGAACCACCGCAATTGTCGCTCGTAGTCACTGTAGCGGGATTAACTGGTGGTACCATATTGGCACACATCACCGTTACATTTTGAGGACAAGTTATGGAAGGAGGTATCAGATCATTTACGATGATTGTCTGTGTACATGTAGCGCTATTCCCACACAAATCGGTTGCCCTGTATGTACGTAGCACAGTAAATCGGTTTGCACATGTCTGGTTGATGACTAGGTCATTGACAAATCCGACGGTAGCACCTGCCGAACAATTGTCACTTGCTGTGGGTGCCCCGTTATTTGGAGAAGGTACCAGGCTGGCGCATGACACTGATAGATTTGTCGGACATGTGATGGATGGCGGGATTATGTCATTCACCAGGATCGTTTGGACACATGTTGCTGTATTGCCACATAGATCGGATGCCTGGTATGTCCTTAGCAGTGTATACCTGTTAGCACATGTCTGGTTGACAATCCTGTCATTAATAAATCCAACTGCCACGGTACCCCCGCAATTGTCACTGGCTGTAGGTGCCGTTGTATTTACTACAGGAATTTCACTTGTACATGAGACCGTTATATTTTGCGGACAAGCAATGGTAGGTGGTATCTGATCATTCACCAGAATGGTTTGAGAACATGTGGCGGTATTTCCACAAATGTCAGTGGCACTATACGTTCGGGTTATGGTAAAGCGATTAACGCATGACTGATTAGAAATAACATCCGATACAAATAACACACTTGCGATAGCACCACAATTATCAGAAGCAACTACAGTTGCTGTATTCGGAGCAGGGACACTACCTGCACATTCAACAGTGATATTTACAGGGCACTGGATAGCTGGTGGCGTCTGATCATTCACCACAATCGTCTGTGAACATGTTGCTGAATTACCACAGACATCTGTTGCGCGGTATGTCCGGGTTATTGTAAACCGGTTTGCACAAGTCTGGTTTGATATAGCATCATTTACGAATGTGACCGAAGCTCCTCCACCGCAATTATCGCTTGTGACGACTAATGCGGGGTTAACAGGTGGTACCAGATTCGCACACATTACAGTTACATTCTGTGGACACGTGATGGAAGGAGGCACCTGATCATTGACTGTAATGATCTGCGTGCAGGTAGCCGAATTTCCACAGAAATCTGTAGCTCTGTATGTTCGTAAAAGTGTTAGTCTGTTTGCACATGTTTGGTTGATGACCACATCACTTACAAAGCTCGGGATGACGCCACCTCCGCAATTATCAGTTGCTGTAGGTGCGCCTATATTTACGCCAGGTATCTGGCTTGCACATGAAACAGTTGTATTCACCGGACAGGTGATAGATGGAGGTATTTGATCATTAACCGTTATGGTTTGAGCACATGTTGCTGAATTCCCGCATACATCAGTTGCCCTGTATGTACGTGTAACTGTGAATCGGTTTGCGCACGTTAAATTTGATGTGACATCACTTACGAAAGTTATTGAAACCGGTTCACCACAATTATCAGTTGCAGTAGGTGCACCTGTATTTGCCGGAGGAACCAGGCTGGCACATGAAACTGTTGAATTCTGTGGACAGGTTATCGTTGGAGGGGTTTGATCATTCACTACTATCGTTTGTGAGCAGGTACTTGAGTTTCCACAAGCATCTATAGCACGATAGGTTCTTGAGATGATAAAGCGGTTCGCACATGTCTGGTTCGAGGTCACGTCATTCACAAATAATACGGATGCAATTGTCCCGCAATTATCTGAAGTTATCACAAGCGCGGTATTGGGCGCAGGCACTTCTCCTGAACACTGAACTGTCACAGGTGGTGGACAAGTGATGACAGGGACGGTCTGATCGTTTACAAGAATAAGATGTGAGCATGTGGCTGTATTTCCGCATAAATCCGTAGCCCGGTAGGTTCGTGTTATAGTGAAGCGGTTTGCACATGTTTGATTTGATATGACATCATTTTCAAAGCTTACAGAAGCAACGCCTCCGCAGTTGTCAGTGGTCAATACTAAAGCCGGGTTAGGAATGGGTACCTGGCTTGCACACATTACAGTTACATTCTGTGGACAGGTGATGGCAGGTGGTGTGCTATCAAAGACAGTTATAGTTTGGGTGCAGCTTGCTGAGTTTCCGCATGCATCGATAGCCCTGTAGGTACGGCTTACAATAAAACGATTGGCACATACCTGATTGCTAATCTGATCTCCTACAAAAACAATAGAAGCGGAACCCGAACAATTGTCTGAAGCCAACACAAGGCCGGGATTAGCAGGAGGAATCAGGTTAGCACATTGCACGGTTGTATTTGCAGGACACATGATAGATGGTGCTGTAGTATCTACAATTGTAATTAACTGTATGCAGGTGTCAGAAAGGTTGCAGGCATTAATAGCGATCCATGTACGCTGTATGATGAAATTGTTCGGACAATTACCTAAAATAATGGAATCCGTGAATGTGATGACGGGATCGCCTGCACAATTATCTGTGGCCGTTGCAAATCCGGTACTTAATGGATTGATAGATGTATTACATTGAATAGTGGTGTCAACAGCACATAACAGGTCAGGCGAGCAATCCAGGGATGTACAGGTCATGCTGACCGGCATTCCGAAATGATTAGGATCAGTCATATTGTAAACCCAATTCCACTGAACTACATTTTCAATTGAAGGCAATGACTCCATGACGTTGGAAGCATCTACAATAGTTAAGACTACACCATCATCTCCTGCCAGGAAACCACCATCAGCTGGATTTTCCTTCAAATCCCAGACAATGGGAGGACAGAGAAGATCCTGATCCGGATCCTCTACCGTGAAGCATATTGCAAAAATCTTTGTCCATACCAGGGTATCCAGTATGATAGGTGGGATATTCGGATCCGTAAGCTGGACAGCTCCATTTACAAAATCCGCTGAGTCCCCCGGAAAATTTAATAGTTCTCCGAGTCCCATCATTACTGCCGGTGGATCCGGTGCAACGGCTGAATATCCTCCCTGGAATTGCGCGAAACTATCAAGTTCGAGCAAGGTGTCAGGATAAAAAAACCGCACGTTCATGCCAAACAACTCTACCCCGACTGTGTCAGCCCTGAATTCAACATCCAGGCAATATTGACCATTGCTGCAGTTGTAGATAGGATTAGCGAATCGGACTGTGATCGTGGGTATCTGGGAGAATGCCGATGTATAGTAACAACATAGGCATACCAGGAAGACATGGCCAAGCAGGCCAGCCCTTACGGGGGGGTGTGTAGTTTTCATAAGTTTTAGTTAATAAACAATCGCAAACAAGCTGTGAAACCTTGCGGTAAAGATAAAGAGTAATTTGAAATTAGTATATCATTTTAAAAAATATCTTTATGTCTATATATTTGATTTACAATGATTTATGTATTTATATTATTAAATAGTTTAATATCTTAATATATTATTAAAAAATTACATTTGAAAATCTGCGAAATGAGCCCATTCCTTTTGTGAGGTTAACATGGACATTTTCATACTCCAAACAGTCGGTAAAACCCATAAAAAAGGCCTTCACAATGGAAGGCCCTCTGAACAATAGATATGTCTGGATTTTTCTTAACGCAGTATCACCATTTTCTTACTTGCAGCATTATCTCCGCATTCAAGCCGGTAATAAAGCACCCCTGTAGAAGGGATATCCTTTTCGGTTAGTTCGATCGAATTATACCCTGCTTCAAAATCACCTTCGATGATTTTTAGCGTCTTACCCGATACATCAAAGATGGTAAGCCGTGCATGATCATCTGCAGGAAGATCAAAGCCTATCAATGTCCGGCCGTTCCATGGATTCGGTTTGTTCTGATAAAGACCGAATTCCTTTTGACCCTGTTCCCCGGGATATGAAAGTTTTACATCCAGGATTTCATCATCTGCAGTATAGCTTTCTGCCGGAGTGACAAGGCTTGTCATCCTGATCATCTTGCTGACTTTTCCATGATCAGTTGCTTTCCACTTCAATACGATTGTAGGTCCGTTGTTATTTCCGGAATGAGCAGCCTGAGTTCCATTCCAACTCATCGTGATGATACCATCAGTGAGCAAGCCAATGTTGTCATCATTTATCTGTATGTCATCACTGGATACGCCCGCATATTCAAGACCATCAGTCTCCAGGGTCCACTGAAATCCTGTGACATCAAGCGGAAGCGTCATTTTTATTTCTGTCATCTCACCTGCTTCAATCATTTCAGGAGCAGTCACCAGGATATTCATTACTCTTCTTCCATTTCGCGGCAGAAGCTGCATGACATTCGCTTGTGCTGTATTATTCACGTCACCGACTTTGATACCGATAAAGTCATTATCGTAAATTCTACCCTGCAACGATTCTATGTGAATCGATCCTTCATAAGGCCATGGATGTGCAGGATTTGCCAATATGAATTTCTTATCTATAAATGTCCAGCTCTCACTTTGAGGTAATTCAGTGTATATGCCCAGGATCAATTTTCGCAATTCAACCAGATCAATCGCACTTACCGAACTGCTGCGATTAGCATCTGCTGCAATGAACTGATAAGGACTCGTAAAATCCTGAATCCCTAATAAATGTTTCTGGATGCGTACCAGGTCAAGTGTGCTCACACCATTTTTATGATTGTCATTTCTTTCAGGTGTAATGGTATAGTTAACACCCGACAATAAATGATCAAAATGATATAATCCGTCTGCAGCAGTGACAAAAGGCGGAAATTTCTGTCCCGGACTGACAAGGTTGACTGTAACCTGTCCTACCGGAATGCCATGATCATTCAGGATCTGTCCTGACAGTTTACCTCCTGTAGTATCGCACACGTTAGCATTGTCGGTGATTACAATAGTTGTCGCACAATAATCCTTATTGCGCTCAGTCCAGCTAATCTGTCCATTACAATTATCATCTGTTCCACCATCTGCTACCCAGATATTCAGACTCAGCTCCACGCCGAATGCAGGTACATTATCACATGTATATGTAAAGCTAGGCTGGTATGCATCACCACTAAAGCTGTACAGAAGATCAGCTTCAGGAGTACAATCATCAAAGCTCGATGCATTGAAATCTTTAGCCCATAGGGTTACCTGGCCTCCGTTAGGCATGACCACCGTGCTCAATCCATTGATACATACAGGTGATGGTTGCTTGCAATCTTCAAGACGAAGCAGGTATTCACAATGGCTCCAGTTTCCACATCCATCCTCTGCACTCCACAATATTTTGTGATAGTCTCCACAGAATGGACTGTTGTATGGAATTCCATTGTTTCTTATCACAGAACTTGCATTATTTCTGGTATTAAAACACAGATCAGCTATTCCGTCTTCTCCTACAGGCACACTTGTTAATGGTTGCAGGTATATAAATTCATGTTCGTTGAATAAATACAATTTCACATCATAGTGCACCACATCACTGCATGTCTCACGCACCTGCTGACATAGATTCAGATGTACGCTGCAGC
>Ga0193752_1000280_pt1 | contig 55218 bp, 44 predicted proteins | sample H1c1metaG_FD_144924 | JGI IMG/M metagenome (GOLD analysis project Ga0193752, IMG submission 144924) | Soil microbial communities from a riparian zone of the East river system, Colorado, United States - H1c1 | ecosystem: Environmental > Terrestrial > Soil > Riparian zone | place: USA: East River...
ACAACTTGAAGTCGAATCCGGACGTCCAGGTGCAGAACGGACCGGATCGTTACAAGGCACGAGCGACCGTGCTCGAGGAGCCGGAGCGAACGCAGGTCTGGCAGCGCGTAGTCGCGGCGATGCCCGGTTTTGCCGACTATCAGAAGAAGACGAGTCGCGTGATTCCGGTCGTGAAGTTGACGCGCGCGACGTGATCGCGGGCGCTGCTCAGAGCTCGATGAACGCGAGCTTGCAGCGCAGCACGATCGCGATGATGGCTTGGAGCGCGAGCACGAGGCCGCGGTCCACCATGCCGAAGCGCGCGAGCTGAAGGCCTGCCGGGATGATGATCAGCGGTTGCATGAACAGCCAGACGCGTGCGGCTTCGCAGCGTAACAGGCCAGTGAGATCGACGATCAGGATCGCGGCCAGCGCGACGACCGTCATTCCGCGATCGATCGGGACTGGATTGGCGAGTGGATCCGCGCGGCGCAGGCTGAGCGCGATCAACGGGAGCGTAAGCATGCCGCTACCCAGCAAGAAGTCGTAGATGTCCCAGAAGATGCAGTACTCCCAGGGGCGCGGGTATACCTCTGCGAAGTGTTCTTGGATGGCGAGCGATGCGCGCAGGCTGTCGATCGCGTGGTACGAGGTTGCAGCCCACAGCAGCACGTGCGCCGTGAGGGCGACTGCGAGTGCGAGCACAGCTGCGATCGCGTAGCGCTTGAACGCGTCGCGTTGCCAGTGCTCGCGATGCAATCGCAGCGCGGCGTACAGCAGCATTGCGGCACCGAGTGTCACGAAGTTGTACGCCATGAGCGACACGCCGAAGAGCGTGAGGCCGAGCCAGATCGCTGCGCGTCGTTGATCGAGGGCTTTGTGCCAGAAGAACAAGAGCGCCATTGAGCCGATCGGATAAGCCGTATCGAGCTCGGGGAAGAACACGATGATCGACGGCAGGAGCGCGTACAAGAAGCACGGGCCGATGCGAGCCGAGCGATCGGTCGTCCACAGCGATCCGAAGAAGTAGAGCATCGCCGTGCCCAAGCTGGCGAGCAGGCCGATCAGGTACGCGCCTGCGAGCCGTGCGTCGTGCTGGCCGAACAGCTTGACGCAGGCGAACCAGAACAAGATCGGGCCGGGCGGATGCGTCTCGCTGTGGTGTTCGAGTTCGAGGTTTGCGAAGTTCGGCAGCCACGTGCCGAGGTCTTCGATGTGCGTTGCGTCGGTGTAGTAGCTCGTGATCGCCGTGTTCTCGACGATCTCTTGCAGCAGACGCCGGCCGCGCTTGTCGGCGTGGAAGCCGCCGTACTGAAACATCATCGAGCACGCGACCAAACCCGCGACGAGCCATCCGGCGCGGCGAGCGGTCAGCTCTGGCGACGCTGACCACGTCCGCAGCAAGTACATGAGGAACACGAACGGGGCGGCGAAGTTGGCAATGGTGCGGTCGAGCGCGAGCGACTTCCAAGGCCAGACCCAATAGTCGGGTCCGTTGAAGTGTGGGACCTGCGACAGAATGGCGAGAACGAACAGTGCGCCGAAGAGGAGGACGACACCGAGGCCACGCGAAGGTTCAGATTGCGGCATCCAACGACGACCAGTTCAAGGCTGGCGACGCTACACCGCGGCTCCGGGCTGCAGCAAGCCGGACGTGATTTCAGCGCAGTTAAATACCCCACTCACCGGATGCAACCTGCTGCAGTAGCCACATGCTCACGCCGAGGTTGAACACCGCGGTCAGGCTTTCTGCGAACGGCGAGCCATCGCGGCGCGTCAGCATCCAGAGCGTGAGTGGGAGGATCGCGTAGCGCTGTTCGATCAGCGATTCGGGTAGCAATCCGAGAATCAGAACCGGGACCCAGACCCAATCCGAGCGTCGCATGAATGGAGTGGTCCAGAGTGCCGCAAAGCCGAGGGCGATCGGAATGAAGAACAGCGTCTTCGTGAGCAGGTTCTTCGTTGCCCAGAGCACGACGACGTTGCGCAGGAAGTTGTCATGCTCGTTGTATGGGTTCTCGACTTTGAACAGGTAGAGGTATGCGAAGAAGAATAACGAGAGTGCGAGGCCGAAGCCGGTGCGAACGAGGCGTTCACGCTCGCGCCAGATCCGCTCCAAATTGACTGGAAGCGCCGCAAACGCGAGTAGGAACAACAGAAACGCGAAGTTGCCGATGTGTAAGCCCATCGGGTGTGAGTCTCGATCGCCGACTGCGATGCCGTGGTTGCGTACGACGAAGATCGCGAAGCCAGTCAGGCCGAGTAGGCTGCTCCAGCTCTTGCGTAGGAATTCTTTGAGCCAGGCGCCGAACGCCGTGCTTCGCGGTGTGTCTACGAGCGCGAGCAGCGTGATGATGATCAGCATCAAGGCGTTCGTCTGCCGAACGGCGATGCTCACCGACGCGACGAGACCTGCGACGACCCAGTAGCGCCGAATGCTCAAGTACAACGCGAGCAGCATCAGCACGAGCGCGAGCACGTCGGTGTAGATGAAGAAGTAGTACGGGAAGAGGACGGGCAACCAGTGAAAGCCGAGCGTGCGCATTGCGGGGTTTTCTGCGCCGCGCGCCTGCAAGATCAAGAAGCCAAACAACGTGACAGCTAAACCCCAGCCGACGTTGAGCTTGCGCATCAGCTCGCGCGAGCAGTCGCCTTGCAAACTCGCGATCGCGGAAGTGATCAAGTGATAGCCGAGCAGCATCGTGATGCCTTCGCGTCGCTCGGTGTCACCGCGGCAGTAGCGCTCGACCTGCTCCGCGTGAAACACCTCGTCAGAGTACTCCGAGACGGGCAGCATCACGGATGCGGTGACTGCGGTGTGGCCGATCACGATCGCGCCGGCCAACCACAACGCCAGCGACGGCCGGGCCAATCGTGCGCGCACCACCGCGGGGATGTCGATGTTCGGCCACGTGAGCGTGCTCTCAGCGGCAGCTGGCAGCGGCAGCGGCGCCCGCGCAAACCGGCGAAGCAGGACAGCCAGCAGGGTGAGCTTCACCAGTACGCTCACGGAGAAGACCAACGTGAATGCGCTTCCGCGCTCGAGTGCCGCGCCGGGATCGAATGCGCCGAGCTCTCGGTGCATCGGTGGCCACACAAGTGGATTCGCGAGGACGTTTGTGAGATCGAGGACGCCGGTCGCGACCAAGAGCCACGAGCGCGACTCGGGTTCCGCGCGCAGTGCCATCAACAACACGAACGGGTAGAGCCAGAGCTGCCAGCTCGATCCGGCCTGCGGGCGGAACAGCATCGTTGCGATCGCGAGGACAACGATCGCGCGTGGCAGCTCGGCGGCGCGCACGCGGATGAGTGCGAACACACCGGTCGCGAGAGTGAGCCACATCGCGGCGTCGTGGATTCCAAACTGCCCGATCCACAGCCGGATCAAGCCGAGGACCGTGTCGGGCGCGAAGCTGGCGGCGGCGCCGTGCGGTCCGGCGAGGCCGGTGATGAATGCGGTGAGCGCGCGGCTCGCCGGCCAACCGGCCAACACGAACGGCAAGTGAAGTGCGACTTGGACCGCTACGAAGATGCCGAGGGCCTCGAGCCAGCGGCGAGGTTGCCGGCTTGAAATCAGCACTGCGGCGAGCAACCAGGTCGCGAAGGGTGTCAGCCCTGCCGCGACGGACAGCGTAACCGCGAGGCCGCGATGCTGGCCGAGCGTATGCAGGCGGTAGGCGAGCAGCAAACCCGTGATGATCAGCGGGTCGAGGTGGGCGGGTCCGAGCAGCAGCGCGCTGAGGGTGCACGTCCACAGAATCGTCGCGCGCAGGGCGGAGCGTGGCGACACCTGGTGCACGAGTCGATAGAAAAGGCCGCAGTTGACGGCGTCGGCTGCAGCCATCAGCAGCGTGGAGCAGAGCAACACAGGCCGCGGACTGTGCGGCTGCACAACGGCCGAAAGCTTCGCCAGTAGCCAATAGTAACTAGTCGCGAGTACGGGGACGTCGCTCGCGACATCGATGTACGGCCGTGCTCCCATGCGCACGGCTTTGATGAATTCGTTCCAAGCCCCGAGGTCCGCGTGCACCTGCCGGACGAAGCCCCAGCGTCGAAGGCTGATCAGCAGCCACAGGACGAGGAGCTTCAGCGCGACGGTGAAGGCGATCGCTGTCCACAGGCTGGGATCTCGCCACCACGTCGCTGCTCGATTGGCTGGCGCGTTCGCGGCAGCCAGCTCGGGCGCCTCGGCTCGCATCCCATCTCACTTACCACGATGCGGAGCGAAGTCGGAGATTCAGACAGTCGGGTCGATGACAGGAGGCCACACATGCTTGCTGGCGGAGACGTTGAGTTATGTCACGCGGCCTTCCGACGCAACTTTTCGAGCCATTTTGCGGAGCAGTATGACGCCGGGATCGTGGCTCGCGCGGCGATGCCATACTTGTTGGATCTGCAGCCGTGGAAGCTCGACCGGTGGGGTCAAGATGCGGAGGCCGAGTGGCTTCGCAAATGCGACCGAGAGTCGGGCGCCTAGTGCGGCAACACAGTTGCTAGTTGCAACAGCGAACGGAACGCTCGAGAAGTGCGGCACCGTGAGTGCGATGGTGCGTGAGCGGCCGACGCGTGCGAGGGCGCGATCGACTCGGTCGTCGGGCTCGCCGAAGAGTGCGACTTCGATGTGGGGGAGCGATGTGTAGCGGTCGAGCGAGAGTTTGGTGCGGACGGTCGGGTGGTCGCGCCGGATGACGCAGACGATGTGCTCTTCGTAGACGCCTTCGCCCTCGCAGCCAGTGGGCAAAGCGGGTGGGATGCCGATCAAGAGATCGACGTCGCCGGTTGCGAGGCCTTGGTGTGACAGCTCGCGTTCGATCGTGACGACGCGCAAGCGTGCGAGTGGAAGTTGTCGTTCGAGCTCGCGCCGAAGGCCAGGCACCAGCGACACGCTGATTGCGTCTGTGCACGCGACCGTGAACGTGCGCGCGCGTTTAGTGTGCGATTCGGATGCCGAGAGTAGTTTTTCGGTTTCGGTCAGGAGTGCGCGCAAGCTCGGTGCGAGCGTATCGGCGCGGGGTGTGGGGATGAAGCCGTAGGCTGTGCGGACGACGAGCTCGTCGTCGAACAGGGCGCGCAGGCGGCGAAGTGCGTTGCTGACTGCGGATTGTGTCACGTGCAGTTTGGCTGCGGCTTTGGTCGCGCTGCGTTCGGACAGCACGGCATCCAGCACGACCAGCAGGTTCAGATCGACGTTTGCGAGATTTACATCAGTCATATCTAGAATCAAAAGATATCATTGGAATGGTGTGGGGTCAGCGGCCAAGATTTGGGTGTGCACCGAAGGGGTGCGCATTCGAGGAGATGAGACCCCCATGAGCCCTGCAGCGAAGTTGGATAGCGTCGCGCACGTAACGATTCCGGTTGGCGATCTCGAGGAGGCGCAAGCGTTTTACGTCGACTTGCTCGGTGCAGACCTAGTGAGACGCTTCGATCGCGAGACGTTCTTGCGCTATCAGCCGGGGCGTGCGGCCGAGGCGGATGCTGACAACAGTCCATTGCATCTCGAGGTGAAGTTCGGCGACAGCCCGGAGTTTCACTTGTTCTTGCAGCGGAATCAGGTGCGACGGGTCCCGGCTCCGCATCCGCATATTGCGTTGCAGGTCGATGCGGATGAGCTCGACGCGTTTAGGCTGCGTCTGGTCGATGCGGGGGTGCGGTGTGATGGTCCAAGGCGTTTGGGTGGTCCAGGTCAGGCATCGGTGTATTTTGCTGATCCGTGGGGTCAGTTGTTGGAGTTGGTGACGGAGGGTTACGAGGGAGATGTGAAGTACGGTCCGCCCGATGCATCGAAGTTATAACAAGCAGCCGCCGCTTTGGGCGGCTGCTAATGCGAGAGCGAAAGTAACCCGCAGCGGTATCCCCGCGACCGAAAGCTAACGCGGTGATGCGAGCAGCAATCGTGTCCCTCGGCGATCGGCGGCTTGTCGATAGTGGACGGTCCTCTCGGGGCGCAACATCGCGCTCGGGACACGGCGGCTTGCAGATGCACCGGCCCCGGCTGCTTTCGGTACGGTGCAGCAAGCCGCCTCTCGCGGCGTGCCAACGGACGTATACGCATCAAGCCGTTGTCACGCCGCGACGGTCCCGATCGCGACGTTGCGCCCCGAGAGGACCTTGCGTCATTCAATCATTCGGCGCGCGCGATGCAGGCGTCAGACTGGCCTGCATCAATCTGGAGGGTCTCGGTCACGACGTTGCGCGCCGAGAGGCCCTAGCGTCATGTGAATCATTCGGCTCGCTTCGCGCCGGCTTCACACCGGCCCACCAATCTGGAGGGTGCCGATCGCGACGTTGCACCCCGAGTGGACCTTACGTCATGTGAATCACTCGGCTCGCTTCGCGGCGGCCTCACACTGGCTTGCATCAACGCGACAGCTTGCCGCCGACGTGGTCGGCGCAACAGAACGACGTTGCAGACTGTCGTGGAGCTGCTGATCAGTCATCCAGCCCGTGTTCTGACTCGTGTTTTCTTGCGCACGGCCGGCTGAGGCCCACCGTCGCGCTCGCGGGGCTCGGCAATTCCAGACCGTGTTGGTTTGTCCTGGACCTCACTCAGTTGGGGGAGTTCGCGAGCGGTCGCGAGCGTGGGTCGCGCATGGGTGCGTTGTGGTGTTGCTTGAGCGCTCGGCCTCGTCGTCGCTGAGCCCCGAGTTCTCGCGGCGTGACTGGCTTGGATGCAGCGTTGGATGTGTTCGCGACTGAAGTCTCGCTCGGCCATCAGAGCATTGTGAGCACGACAGAACAGGACGATGTTCTTCTCGGTCGGAGGTCCGCCGACCCCAAATGCTTGGATGTGATGAAACTCGAGACGACTTCGCGCACAACACCGTTCACCGATTGGACTCACGAAACGGCATTGGCCTTTGTCGCGTACATACACACGACGCTTTACGGCGTTGGGAATATGTCGCGAGTTCCGATTCGAAGTCGAACTTGCGTCCGCCGAACTCGCGTCCGTCGACGTCGCGGCTGACGAACGTCGCGGCTTATCGGTTTGCGCGTAGAGTTGCTTCTTGCGTTCGGAGACGAGCAGCACGAGCGCGCGTTCGAAGAGCACTTCGATGTCGCCGTTGGGCAGCTGATTGCGAAACAGGTCTTGGGCCTCCTGCAGCAAATCCCGCACGCGTTGGCCTGCGGTGAACCGAAACTTGTAGCGACCTTCGCTGATCGGTACCGCGGGTTCTCGATTGGAGGGGTGTGGCGCCGGGGAAACGAGCAGCGGGCGTTCGCTCGTTCCCGAGCCTCGATCGATCTCAGATCGCGCGAGGGTCGGCGTAACAGTCGTGGGCTGACTTAGCTCACTTGAACTGATCACCGTCTGGACACCCGCGCGTGTTGCATCTGTTGCGGGAGTCGATCCCAATGCAGCGGTCCTGTCATTCGGAAGCCGAGCTGGGAGAAGCGCCGCGGTATTCTCGCCGTCGGCGAGTACCGTAAAAGCGCCAGTGCGCTTCACATTCGCATTCGCAGATCGCGCAGTGGGCAACCGGCGCACGGCATCGGGCACATCGGGTTGAGGGCAATGTTTTGCGATCAGCAGTTGGATTTCCTGCTTGGTCTTGAGACACGCCATATTCATCAGCTCGGCATTCTCCGGCGTGAGCACCGGAGCGAGAAGCTTCATCGCGGTCAGGTGCAGCTCGCCGCGACTCAGCATTTCAAGTGAGGCGGGGAACTTGCGAGCGAAGCGTGTGGCGTGGAGCCTCAGCCCCGCCTCCGAGTCCGACATATGAAGCACGCGAACCGCGTACTCGAACATTGATTCATACCCGAGGTCTCGATGCAGTCCTCGCGCTTCGATCTCACCCAAGTGAGCGAGCAGTTGAGCACTCACGCGTCGGTCTTCACGAACGCAGTGACGCACGCGCACAACCAACTCATCATTCGTCAATCGTTTAACATTCTCGAGTTCTTCCATGACTCCCCCAATCAAAAAACACCTATAACACGGGTGTTTTCGAGTTCCGACGTTGCGCTGTACGCCGCGAGAAAGCACGGCTTGGTTTGCGCGATCAAAAAAACCAAGAGTGCGGCAAGCACGACCAACTCGAACGAGCAACGGTGATTGCTGCTGTGAGCTGCAGCGGCGTGCGCGAGCTAGCCAAAAACTTGTCAACCGCGATCGAGCGGAATCGACAAAAATCAACAATCGATCACAACAACGCAACTGCGCTTCTCTTTGTCCGATGAACAAAGACAACACGCGAAAGCAACCCGCAGCCATCAGCAGCACGAGTAAGCCACCGAACATTCCAACACGTTCCAGACCCGACGCTCGCTGCATTCGACGCCAAGCATGACAACGAACCACTCGCATCACCCGCGTCTCTAGCCTCAGCATCAGTTCGGGCGGAGTCCGGCGAGCGAAGCGCAGCTGCTGAGCTGTCAGCGGGTTAGATCCGGTGAACGCGCCCGCGACGGTTCAGCGTGCAACGACGCTGCTGCGCGCAAAGGTGCGGCCCGCGGCAACTCCCAACCAGGCGTCGCACCTTCGACACAGCACGCATACGCAAGCTCGCTCCTATCAGCCGGGGCGCGATCACGCCCCCGTAAAACGAATGGTGGTTCTTGGCGATTTTATCGAGTGCGAGCTGGCCACGCATCAACGCGAGCTTCCACAAGCGAGCCGCATTCGAGGTCAACGCCAGCGGGCCGAGTTCCACTGCTCGCCTCAAGCTCCGTACTGGCCGGAGCCTAGTGAGCGAAGCGCGGCTGCTGAGTTATCCCGCGAGCCGACCGCACGAACGCGCCCGCGACGGTTCACCATGCAACGACGCTACCGCGCGCAAAGGTCGGCCCGCGGCAGTTCAGCATCAGGCGTCGCAACATCGGCAAAGCACGCAGACGCAGGCTCGCCCCATATTTAGCGGTCACGAGAGCTCGACTGCCGATTCGAGTGAGCGAAGCGCGGCTGCTGAGTTATCCGCGAGCTCTACCGCACGAACGCGCCCGCGACGGTTCAGCGTGTAACGACGCTACCGCGCGCAAAGGTCGGCCCGCGGCAGTTTCGCATCAGGCGTCGCAACATCGGCAAAGCACGCAGTCGCAAGCTCGCCCCGAGAGGACCGTCCACCATCGAAAGCCTTTGATCACCGAGCGAGGGGACTCGCCACGGGCATCGACGCGCGTGCGGCCCCAGCTTGCCGCACACGCGCAGCTCTCAACTGCTCGCCTCCACGACGCCGTACGACTCAAAGCTCGTGTACCCTCGGCGCGGCCATGGAACTCAGGCTCGGGCGGATAGGGCTGTCAGTGTTAGGCGCATTGGTTTGCGTAAGCACCACTGTCGCTTCTGCCCACGCACAGCAACCGGCTCCCGCAACCCCGGTGAAGAGCACGTCAGCCTCTAGCTCTTCGCGACCCGAGCCCGCTTCTACGCCTCCGAGTAGCGCCGGCGCCGCGCCCGCCACCGAACTTCCCGCCGTTCGCAATCCACCGCGCATTCTCTCCTTCACCGTGAGCGGTGGCGTTTCGCTCGGCGCATTCGAAGCAGGCGTGATGTATTTTCTGACCGAAGCGATCAAGCGCAGCCAGGGCGAAGTCGAGCTGCGGATTGCAACCGGAGCTTCGGCCGGCAGCGCAAACGCACTGATCAGCGTGATCGACAGCTGCGTCGCGCCTATCGATGACCCCGCTGAAGGCTTGGGCTTCAAGACCTGGGTTCCCGTCGGGATCGCACAGCTGTACGTGCCGAAGAAAGTCACCCCGACCTCGATTCTCACACGGGAGCCAATCCAGCGCGCCATGCAAGCGGTCACGCAACGCTGGCGCGAGGGCCTCCGCGCCGATTGCGACGTCGTCCTCGGCGTGAGCGTCACACGCAAAGTTCCGCAGTTTGCAGTGTTGACGAAACAAGACCTCGGGCCCGCGGTCCAAGTGCCACGTTCCGAAGAACGCTTCGTCGTGCGAATCCAAGGTCGCGGACCCGGACACGCGCCGCTGCTCAGCAACTACATCGATCCGGACGCAGTGCTGAGCCAACCGATCTTGCCGCTTACGGCGGCCGAAGACGATGCCTCGCAGATGCGCAACTTCGATCGGCTGCTCGATCTTCTCTACGCATCCGCTTCGTTTCCGCTCGCGTTTGCGCCGTATCCATTGCCACACTGCGAGACCGATCCCGCAGCCGCACGTCGCAGCGGTGGTCGCGAGGGCTTGAGCTGCGATCACCCACAGTCGGATCTGTTTTACGACGGTGGAGTGTTCGACAACTCGCCGCTGCGGCTCAACTACCGCGAGGTGAAGCGAGCGCTGCGGATGGGAGAGGACGGCCGAGCACGCTGGCTCATGTACGACGAGTCGCGCGCGGGCGAACCACCGGCGGTACGTTTTGCATTCATCGATCCAGCGGCGAGCGCCTATCCAGCGCTGGATGAAATCGAGAAGCAGGAGCAGCCTCCGAGCGCGCTCGCGACCGCGTTCGAACTCGCGACCAATTTCGTCGAGACGTCTCGCCGCCGTGAGCTGCTGGCACTGCTCGAGGAGACGAGTCACGAGGTCGAGTTGGGCGAGCAGATGCAGCTCACCCAGAACCAGCTGCCGACGATTTCGAGCCAACTCGGTGCATTCTTCGGGTTCTTCGAGCGGGACTTCCGCGAGTTGGATTTCTACTTGGGCATGTACGACGGCTTGGTCAGCGTCCGACGCGTGTTGGAAGGCACGGGCGGAAGCGCGGAAGCCGAAACGCGGCTGGCGAACGCGTTTTCGGTGTTGGAGCGGCCGCTTCGGCACGAACTGCCAGCAGGGCTGAAGCCGTTCGCGTGTTTGTTGTCGCAGGTGGAGTCGCGTTACGCAGAGCACGCCTGGGCGTGCGACGGCGAAGAGCTGCGAAACTTTCGCATCTTGTTGCAGGTCACGCTCGATCGCTTGCACGTCGCGTGCGCAAGGGTGCCGGAACAGGATTTGCCGCCTCAGGCGAGCCCATTGTGTTTCGCCGCAGCGCGGGGCAAGCCGCGAGTGCTCGTGCGCGGTGTGCCGCCGATCGAGGCGAAGCGTCGGGCTCGCCTCGAACGCGAGCAGGATTTTCACTTCACGTTGCGCTTGTTGAGCGAGTACGGCTTCGAATATCGCGATTTGGGTTTGAAGCCGTCGCAGGCGAAGTATGGAGCGACGAAGATTCGCCGAACGCTTTTGACGATGGCGGACGAGTTGGCGGGCAAACAACCCACACCGTTGAGTGAAGCGTTGATCGCAGCGGCGGGTCGCGCGGGGGCAAACACAATTACGTATGAGCCGCCGCGAAACTGGTTCTACTTGACGGCGGGAACGGCTGCGGAGTTCGGCGCGAGCTTGTTGCCGTTTTCATGGAACGAGAGTTGGGCGAGGTTGAACCTCGCGTTGCAGATCAGTCACTGGGAGGCGATCGTGACGCCGAACCGTTTTACGATGGCGATATCGCCGCTGATCGGCCCAGAGCTTCAGGTGTTGTTTTTGTCGAACACGGCGCTGCAGACGATGGTGGGGGCGAGGGTGGGTTATCAGGCAGCGTGGCCTGATCGTGCGGGGTTCAAGGGTTGTGGCAACGATCGCGTCACGGGTGATGCGAGGCTGTGTAGTCAGTTGGTCTTACAAGGTTACGTCGCAGCCGCGCTGATCGAGCGCCTGAGAGCGCAGTTGGTGTTGGAGTTTTTTCCAACAAACCAGGAAGCAGACTTCAAATCCCGAATCGCATTCCAGTTGAGTTTCGGTCTGCAGCTGTTTTGACGCAAACCTAGTCGCTCAGCCCCAGCTTCTCGCGGAAGAAGTCGATCTGCAGCTTCTCCCTCGCGAAGTTCTGCTTCGGATCCGTGAGCATGTGCGTCGACGCCAACGCGACGACCTCCGCACGTTTCGCCGAACGGTACAACGCCTCGATCATCGCGAGCGTATGCGCGAAGTGCACGTTGTCGTCCGTAATGCCGTGCATCAACAATAGCGGCCTTCGCAAACCTTCGGCGTGCGTGAGCGCACTGCCATGTTTGTAGCCTTCCGGATTGTCCTTCGGCTCCTTCATGTACCGCTCCGTGTACGCGGTGTCGTAAAGCTCCCAAGCAGTTACCGGTGCACCGGCGATCGCCGCGTGGAACACTTCGGGCCGGAGTAACACGGCCATACACGACAGATACCCTCCGAACGACCAACCAAAGATGCCGACCTTCGTTCGATCGAGCTCTGGATACTTCGCACCGAGCGCATTCAAGATCGCGGCCTGATCATCGAGCGGGACGCTGATCAGATCGCGCAAGATCGCGCGCTCCCAAGTGCGACCGCGATGCGGCGTACCCCGGTTGTCCGCACGCACGACGATGAAACCCGCATCGGCGTAGAACTGATCCATGACGTAACTATCGCGATAGTCCAACACCATCTGCGCGGACGGCCCCCCGTACACCTTGACCAAGACCGGATACCGCTCGCCCGGCTTGAACGCGCGCGGCCGCGTGATCGCGGTGTAGAACGTGTTGCCGTGGAGCTCGATCGCTTCGAGCTTCGTCGTCGGCACGAGCGTCGGATGCTCCGCGACGTCCGGCAGCTCATGGCGGCTGCCGTCCTTGGCGATCGCAACTGAGGCTCCACCGCCTTCACGCAGCGCCGAGCTGATCACGACCGTGCCGTGGTCGGCGACCGCCGTGTGCACGCCACCCCCCGTGGTCAGCGCTTCCGGCGCCGCTCCTGCAGCGAGCGGCACGCGCCACGCGTGCTGCTCGCGCGGGTCCTGACTCGCGATCAGAATTGCGTGCGACCCGTCCGGGGCGACGCCGGCGATCGCCCGCGTTCCAAACGTCGCCGGCACGATCTCCCGAACTACTGCGCCTTTCGCGTCCCGCAGCTCGAGGGCCAAGCCCGGTTCACTCTCGGCCAACCACAAGAATCCAGAGCCGTCCTCGAGCCACGTCGGCGATCCCGGCTCGACGTTGACCCACGCCGGATCGGTCGCCTGCAGGAGCTCACGCACGGCTCCGGTCGCGGGATCGACCGCGATCAACGCAAGCTGCGTCTGCGGGCGATCGAGCACGGTCAACGTCAAAGGCCCGCGCTTCGGCCACTCGACATGCGCGAGATACGGATAACGCGCGAGATCCCACTGGACCCAACGCGGTGCACCGCCCTTCACCGAAACGATCCCCAGGTCGACGACGGCATTGGGCGTACCCGCGCGCGGATACTTGAACTCATCCGGCGCGCGCTCGGGATGCACCGGATCTGACACGTAGATAGTCGCGATTTGCCGCGCATCGGTCCGTTGAAACGCGATGGACTGACTGTCAGGGGACCACCAGTAGCCGCGCGGACGATCGAACTCTTCCTGCGCGACGAACTCCGCGACGCCGTACTCGAGCGACTCCGGATGTTGCGTCAACTGGCGCGGCGCAGCACTACCCACGGCATCCGCGACCCACACGTCCCCCTCGCGCACGAAGCTGATGAGCTTGCCGTCCGGCGACAGATGCAGATCGAAGGCAGCGCCGCCGAGCGAGACCTCACGCGACTTGCCGGTATCGCGCTCGAACACGAACACGCGATCGCCGAGCGGAATCAACACACGGTTGCCGTCATCGGCCACGTCGATGTCGACGATCCCAGCCGTGACCGTACGCGTCCGCTCGCGGCGTGCGCGCTCTGCAGCCGACAGCTTCTCGTCGCTCCCCGCGGCGAGCTCTTCTGCACCGGTGAGGCGTTTGTTTTCACCGCTCGGGGTCAGCACGTACAGATCCGACCGACGATCTCGAGCGCCACTGCGCCGGTACAACACGCTTCCATCGGGCGTGATCGCGAGTGGCTGCGGCCGACCCAAACGAAAGTTGAGCGTAGCTGCCGCGGCCTCGAGAAACGTTTCGTCGAGCATGGGCCATGCTCGCACGCTTTGCTTTGGCTTGCCCTCGGAACTCTTGGGCTCGGGCGCTGGCGCCGGCACCGGTTGAGAACACGCAGCGACGGCGAGAATGAATGCAACCCAGCGCATGGCGCGCACACTAGCAGCCCAGCGCGCGCCTCACGCAAGACCCGCGGCTCAAACTGGCGCAACTGCGATCGTGAAGGTCGCTCGCAGACCCTTTTCAGGCTGGTTCTCGAGCTCCACGCTGCCGTGGTGAAGTGCGGCGATCTCCTTCACGAAGTTCAGCCCCAAGCCGGTGCTCTTCCGCCCGGTGTCCGGCCGCTCGAGTGAATAGAAACGCTCGAAAATACGCTGCTTCGCGTACTCCGGGATGCCCGGACCCTGATCTTCGATCACGACTCGAACCGAGCTGTCGGTGCGATCGCAGCGCACGCGAATCGATGCGCCGACCGGACTGAACTCGATCGCGTTCTTCAACAAATTCGAGAGCGCGAGGTGCAGCAAGAACGCGTCGCCCTGCACGACGACTTCGTCCTGCAAGCCGAGCTCCACGCGAAGCGCACGCTGAGACAACAGCGGCTCCTGTGCTTCGAGAATGGTCCGCAAGATCGGCGCGAGTGCGACCGGTCCGAGCTCCGGCAACGCACGCCGCACCTCGAGCTCGGATAGCTCGAGCATGCGGTCGACCAAATCCTGAATGCGGTGCGTCTCGTTCTGAACGTTCTTCAAGAACTTCGCGCGCTGCTCCGGCTCGAGCTGCGGGCGTTCGAGGATCTCGGCTGCACCCCGAATCGCCGAGATCGGACTCTTGATCTCGTGCGTCAACGCCCGCACGTATTGCTCGATGTACGTCTGCCCGGCGAGCGAAGCGCGCATCTTTTCGAAGGCGAGGCCCATCTGCCGCAGCTCGGTCGAAGCCAGCTTCGGAAACGGCACGCGCCGGCCCTCGCGCACTTCGTTGGCGTAGCGCGTCAGCCGCCCGACTTGCTGAGTCACCCACAGCGATACGATCAGCGCGAGCATGATCGAAGTCCCGACCGCGAGCGCGCCGAGCGTAAACAACCGTGGCCGGACCTTTTCCAGAAACGCGTTCACCGCGGTCGTTGGCTTGATCACGGTCAGCGATCCCGCGAGTTGATCGTGCACGTAGATCGGCGCGGCGACGTACAACAACCGCGGCAAGGTCGGATCCTTGGGGTTACTGCTGACGCGAGCACCGTACAGGCCCGCCAGCGTGCGGCTCACGTCGCGCCACTTCGAGTAATCCGTGCCGAGCGTCGCGCGCCCGCGCGAGTCGAACACGATGCGGCCCTGGTCATCCGTGATGTACACCGCGAGATCCACGTTTGCCTTCACGATCTCGTAGATCTGGGCCGACACGTCGCGCGTGTTCACGCGATGCGCCGTGTCGTACAACTCTTCGAAGTCGAGCTCGCCGTGCTCGATCGCTTGGCCCACGATCTCGGCCAACACGTTCGCGGCATCTACGAGCGGCTCTTCCGCGCTCTCCAAGTAGACGAGCCTCAAGCTCTGTGCGATCAGCGCGACCGGGTACGAAAAACACAGCACCACGATCCCGACGAACGCCGCAAATAACAACGTGCCGAGCCTCACAGGTCCTCACGCAACGAGTAACCACTGCCGCGGTGCGTGACGATCGGCTCGACGTCCTGCCGCACCGCTCGCAGCTTCGCGCGCAGGTTCTTGATGTGCGCGTCGACCGTGCGCTCCAAGCTCGACTCCGGCACTTCCCAGATCCGATTCATCAGTTGATCGCGCGAGAACACGTGCCCGGGTCGCTCGATGAACGTCGTCAGGATCTCGTATTCGTACTTCGAGAGCGTGAGCGGAATGCCGTGATAGGTGATCTGGCGTTTTGCCGAGTTCACGACGAGAGAGGATGCAGCGGAAGGCGGCGGACTCGAGGCAGGTGCCGCAGCGACGGGCGCCGCGGGCTCGACTTCCACCGGCTGCGTGCGCCTCAGCACCGCCTTCACGCGCGCGGACAGCTCGCGCGGGCTGAACGGTTTCACGACGTAGTCATCTGCGCCGATCTCGAGCCCGAGCACGCGGTCGAGCTCCGCGTTGCGAGCGGTCAACAAGATCACCGGCGTGCGATGCGTCTTGCGGAGCTGCTTCAGCAGATCGAATCCGCTCATGTCCGGCAAGCCGACGTCGAGCACGATCAAGTCGATCGTGCGCTCGCCGAGCAGAGGCAGCACACCCGCCGCGGTACCGAGCTGCACCGTGTCGATCCCTTCACTCTCGAGCGCGAACTGGATGTTGTCGCGGATCGCTGGTTCGTCCTCGACGATCAGGACCCTGGGTTTCGTCATGCTCGGTTCTCCGCCCGCCTACGATGCCGCACGTCTCGAGGATAGTCGATCAGCGACTCGCGCAAACACCCGGAACACGACCACCACGACGAGAGCCAAGCCGAGCGTCATCGCGGTGTGCTCGACGAAGTGCCCAAGATCGCGTACGAACGCGCGGTTTGCGAGCGGAACGCCGATCGCGACGGCCAGGTACCAGAAGAACGGCCCGAGGGAAGGGCGCCGAGAAACAAACCCCGCCGCCGTCGGCTTCGCTCGGATCGCACACAGCTCCGCCGCTCGGCACAAGCCGAACAAGGTGCTGCAGTAGAGCACCACGCCGAGTCCGCGATGCACCCGTGCGGCCGTGAAGTAACCCGCGTAGACGTCCAGGTCGTACAAGCGCGCTGCGAGCACGATTCGCAACCCGTTCGTCGAGATCGTCGCGAGGTACGCCCCGAGCAACGTCGCGGCCCACACGCCGAGTTTGCGCCAGCCGACGAAGTGTCGCTGCACGGAGAAGTACAGCGCGAGCCAGCACACGACCAGGAAATTGATCCCGGCGCAGGCGACGCCGACGACCATGCGCGGCTCGTGACTGATCCACCCCGCGCCTGCTTCCTTCGCGAGCGGAATGCCGCCGAGCCGTGCCAGCAGACAACTCGGACCGAGCACCCACTCGAGCTCGGTTGCCCCGGCTTTGCTGTACGCGAGCTTCAGCCCGAACGCGCTCGCCAGCAGAAACAGGCTGGCCAACCCGCCCGCTCGAAACCAATCTCGTACCGCCTCAACGCCGCTGCCGGCGCGCAGCAAAAACCGCGCACCGGCACCGGCATGCTTCGCAGCTGTGGGCGTCACAGGCCGCTCCGGGCCGCCAGCTGCCGCCGCATCGCCACGAACGCGAACGCAGCCAGCAGCAACCCGACCAGCAGGACCAGCTCAGGCTCGTCGCCTGACTCGTACTCACCACCGACCGCGAGCTCCGAGACTCCCGCCGGTAGCGGCAGCGGCTGGTCGACGTTCGCAGCGTTTCCACTCGGGTTCCGAATCTGTTCGAGCACCGCGATGAACGACGTGTGTTTCGTGAGCAGCGAGTACTGCAGACCCAGTGCAGTCACCTGTCGCACCGTCTCGGGGTCTTCGCTCTCGAGCGCAAAGTCCGACAAGCGTGCGATGCGGCTGCGAGCCCAGAGCTGCGGGAGCGCGGCGTTTTCCTTGCGCGACGACGTCTGTGCGACCTGAAGCTTCTTCACGAACGTGCCGCGTGCGCCGCGACCGCTGACTTCGATCTCGCCGTCGCGTGCACCACGCCACTTGCCGAACACCACGATCGGCCGCTCTGCAAACAAGTCCGGCTGTTTCGCGGGCTCCACGTCGTAGGCATCGAAGCCCTTGAACTTCACCGCGACCTCAGTGAGCACCGGCGACTCGATGTAGCGGCGAAAGCGTTGCGCTTCCGAGGCCGCCGTCGCAGGCGACGTCACGACGAACGGCTCGCCTTGCCCGACGCGCGCGAGGCCGTCGATCAGGTACCGATTCACCGACGACCCGATGCCGAATGCAAACACGTTAGTGCGGCCGAGGTCCTGTGCGACGAGCTCGAATGCGCCGCGCTCTTGGGCAATGTAGCCATCGGTCAACACGATGACGCTGCGCGAGACATGCCCGTCGCGCGGCAGTGCAGCCACGCGCTGCAGTGCGGCTTCGAGTTCGGTGCCACCGCCGCCTGCTTCGTCCCCGATGACCGCGATCGCGCGCTTGACGTTTTCCGCCGTCGCAGGGATCGAACGTGGCGCCATCAAGCGCGAATCGCCCGAAAACAGCAGGACGTTGAAGCTGTCAGTCGGCCGCAGGTGACTGATCAAGTCTCGAATCAGCAGCTTGGCCGTATCCAGCGGAAAGCCGAACATCGAGCCCGACACGTCGAGGACGAACACGTACTCGCGCGGGGGGATCTCTTCCAGCTTCACGCGCGCCGGCGGTTGCACCATCAACAAGAAGTGATTCTCGGTCTGACCTTCGTACAACAAGAGTCCGCTCTCGATCTGTTGGCCGGCGAGCTTGTAGTCGAGAATGAAGTCGCGATTGCCGGTGAAGCCTTGATTGGGCACGAGCTGCACGCGCGCCAGGCTCTGGTCTTCCCACGCGATGTCGACCTTGTGCGTGTTGCTTCGCAGCTGCGCGATCGGCACGCCGGTCGAAATCGCGACATCGATGTCGAACGTCGTGGGAGGCGTATCGCCGAGGTGCAGAAACGGACTCGCGACGAAGGCATCACTTCCATCCGTGTCGACTGGCGCGCTGCCCTTGTAGCGTGGCCCAACGACGGTCGGATACACGAACTGATACACGCCGTCGGTGGGCACGAGGAGCTCGCTGTAGCTCAGCTGAACGACGACGCGATCGCCAGGCAAGATGTTCGCGACCGACATCGTGAAGACATTCGGCCGTTCCTGCTCGAGCAGCGATGCGGTCTTGCCGTCGCGAACGGCGTCGTCGTAGTCGCGCTTGGCTTGCTCGCGCTCTTTGATCTTTGCGAGCACACGCTTGTTGCCGAGTGTGAACTGCATCGCGTGCACGGCCGCACGGTTCGAAGCTGGAAAGACGTAGCGCGCGTTGATCGGCACGCTGCCGCCGTTGCGGTAGGTCTGCTCGACTGTCACGTCGGCGACGACGCCACTCACGTTCGCGTGAACCTGCGTCGACTCGAGCGCAAACGGCTCGATGCCGTCAGGCGCGCCCTCGACGAAGAAGTAGGGGGAAAGCGAGCGTTCAGCGCCGTCTTGCGCAGCTGCCGTCCCGAGCGGCAGCGCCAGGCTGACGAAAACTAAGAGCCAGTGCCGTGTCTTCATGATCCGTGTCCTTGGTGAAAGTCTCGAGCTCTCCCAAGCTACTGAGCGCACATGAATGCCCCGTGCGGGCGGCATGAAAACACCGTGAAAAAGGTGTGTTCGACGAACGATCCACCCCCCACGCCGGCCCTGGCGGCCCCCAACCCCGCCTGACCTTCTAAAGGCTGGAAAACTCCCTGGTTTCGTGCTGAACATCCCCGCGCCTACCATCGCGAAGGGTGCGGATGCTGAGCTCGTTTGGAGTCGTTGTCGTACTGCTGCTGTTTGGAGCGCCATGGACGTGGCTGCTCTACCGGCGCCGTTCCGAACCGACGCTCGAAGCCTTTCTCGATCGCGTCTGCATCGGCTACGCGATCTCGTTTTCGCTGTTGTTCGTCGCGGCTCAGTTTCGCTTGTGGCTTTTCGTACCGATCTGGATCGCCGGTGTGCTCGCCGCACTCGTTCTCGGCTGGCGCCGCTCGGAGCAGCAGTCGGAACGAATGCAGATCGGCACCGACGGCTGGATTCTCCTCGGCTCCGCGGTGCTCTACCTAGGCCTGCGCACGCTGCCGTTCACAGTTCGCATCCTTCCGATCGGCTGGGACGCGTACTTCCACATGAACATCTCGGAGTCGATCCTCGAGCGCGGCCGCGCCGTGCACGACTGGCTGCCGTACGAGAACATGCCGCTCAACTACCCGATCGGCCTGCACCTGTTCATGGCGCTGACCCAGTGGTTGACCGGTCTCCGGCCGCATCTGTTCTTCGACGTGATCCTCGTCTGGTTCACGCTGCTGTCAGGCCTGCAGCTGTTCTCGCTGATGACGCGCGCGACAAAAGATCGCCGCGTCGGTTGCTACGCCGCTCTCGCGTACTTGTTCCTCGGCAACCTCGGCAGCCTCCACTACATCATGTGGAGCGGCTTGCCGAACTTGATCGGCATGTACTTGTTCCTCGGTCTGCTGACGGCGCTCGTCGTCGACGAGCCATCGTTACCTCGCAGCACCGCCATCTTCGCAACGTACTTCCTCGCCGCGTGTTTCGTGCATCACCACGTGATGGTGACCGCGGGCCTGTGCCTCGCGTGGACAACGGTCGTGTTGTTTCTGATGGGCGATCGCGTGCGCGCGAAACGCATCGCAGCCGGCTTCGTCGCATCGGGGATCATCGGCATCCCGTACTTCGGCATGTATGCGCTGCGATTCATGACGCTGTCGAACACGAAGATCGGCGGCTACATGGAACGCACGGCCGATGCATGGGGTCTCGCGCAGGACATCGGCCTCGGGTTTTCGGCGGTAGTCGCGGTGGGGTTGTACCTCTACTTCAAGAACAGCGAGCGTGTCTCGCAGATCGTGATTCAGTCGCTCGTCGCGATGTTGATCCTGTACGTGTTCGTCGAGTTCATCGTGCGAACGCTGTCGTTCACGCTGTTCGAGCACGAGATCTCGCCGTTTACACCGAGCCGTTGGATCACCGACGCGGTCGTGCTCATGTCCGTGTTCGCCGGGATCTTCTTCCGCACACTGCAATCCGAGAGCGAACGCGCGCGCATCCCGATCGTCGCGATGATCCTCGCCGGCTTCATCGTGTTCAATCGCGCGACATACCGCGACTCGTTCCGCCAAGCCGTGCCGCGCGAACGTGCCGAGGTCTACGAGTGGATCCGCTTGAATACGGCGCCGAATGCCGCGCTGATCGAACAAGACTGGCATGCGAGCTACTTGACCCATCGCATGGGCTCCGGCTTTCCGCTGCCGACTTCCGAGTACTCCGCGCTCGCATCGAACCGCAACCTGCTCAAGCGCGTGGCTGCTGGCAAACAGGGTCCCGAGACAGTCAATCGCCAGGTCATCGCGATCGGTGACCCGCGTCGTAAGTCACCCAAAGGCAAAGTCCTGTGGGAAAGTCCTGCGGGGTATCGCGTGATCGAGCGCTTTGCACCGCCTACCCCGGCGACAGGGCCTTCCGCTTCGCGTTGACGCGAGCTGCAAGTGCGAGGATTGCCGCTACACTGCGCGCCGCATGGAGTTCCGACCTTGAAATCGCGCAGCTGTAATCACGTCGCTTGGGTTTGTTTGCTCGCCGCGGGCTGCGCGACTTGGCCGCACGATCCGATCGAACGCGCGCTCTACATCGATCTGACAAAAGCGGTCGAGCTCAGCAACGATACGGGCTGGGTCGTCGATCGGGTGCAGCTCGAGAACAACGCGGAAGGCGCGATGCGCAGCGTGTGTCAGGTCGAACCGGAGCAGCGGCGCGCGCTCGAAGTTTGGCTCGATTCACGGATTCAAAAGCTCGGCGGCTCGGCCGAGCTCGTCTACAAGAAGCACGATCGAGATCTCGGCGCTGCGAGCGGCATTCTCGAGCTCGAACGCGTGCGCGCACTGCTCAAGTTCGCGGATGCACGCGCAGCCGACGATTGTCCGTTTTGGCTCGAGGCGAAGCCTGACTTTCGCGGCGTGCAGAGCGACGCGGATCGCCTCGTGATCCTGGCGGAGACACTCGGCTACGGATCGCTCGTGCTCGAGGGCAGCAATGAAGCGCTCGGCGGCGGTGGTGGTGGCCGAGTGCTCATCGGCACGGGGCTCGGGCCGGCGTGGACGCTCGCGATCGGAGGCGAGGTCGGCGGCTCGGGCGCGTTCGTCCGCAACGAAATGCGTACGCGCACGATCGAGACGACGTTTTCTGCGGCTGTGCCGGTCCTGCTGCGCTACTCGCGCTACTCACGCTTGTTCGATCTCGAGATTGCGCCGGCAGTCCGCTTCGACCCGGACACCGACATCCTACCTCCCGGTGTGCGCACCTCGGTCGCGGTCGGCTTCAGCACCATGCGCTCCGCGGCGTTCATGCCGTACGCGTTGCTTTGGCTAGCCTACGAATATCACCCGCCGGACAATCGCGGGCCCGAAGATCACAGCTTGCACATCGGAACGCGGGTAGGCGTCGACTGGGATCCGTAGTCTGTTCAGCGCGCGAAGTATGCAGCTATCGGCGGCGACACAGTCGCAGGGCCAGTGTATCGGCTCATAGAATGATCCAGTCCTGTTGACATGCCGCTGACGGCTGCTGACAATGGATGGACGAGTTGTTGTTCGGCGTGAGTCCATCGCCCATTCAAATGAAGTTCCCGCCGCCCTGCGCACCGCTTTCGGAGCGCGCCGCTGACATGCGCGCGCGAGTCGCTCCAGAGCTCCGCAGCTAACTCGATCCAGACTCGACTGATGCGCGAGATGGTTCGCGCATCATCGCTTACATTCGTAACTCAACCGAAGGATATTGATGACACAGACGTATGCGAAGAGGGGGAAAGCGCGCAACCAGCGCGCTCTGGCACTCGTACCGTTTTTACTGGCTTCCGCAGCAGCTTGCGGTAGCGACACACCGGCCTCCGGATACTTCTTGCGCGGACGTGTGTTCGACGGCGCGAGCCTCGATCCAGTCGGCAAAGCCGAACTGACTCTGATCAGCGGTGAAGGCATCGCGCACGCGACCTCGAACGAAGACGGCACCTACAGCCTCGGCCCGATCGAGCCGAGCTCGAGCTATCGCGTCGGCGCAAAGGCCGACGGTATGGCCGACTTCGAGTTCACCGGTGTCGCACTCCCCGCGCTCGACCCGATGTCGAGCGATCGTACGCGTACGTTGATCGGTGACGTCGCACTCTATCAAGAGTCGATGAAGTCTCCCGCGTTCAAGGTGATGGTCGAGTCGAGTGACGTTCGCTTGCCTGCGAACATCGCCTCGGTCGACTTCATGCCTGCCAACGTCGGTACGGATCCTTCGCGGGTCGCCGCAGTCATGACGCCTCCTGCCGGTGCAGTCGTCGGTGCATTCGCTGAGCCTCGCGGCGCCACGATGCCGAACGACAAACATGCCGAGACCGTTGCGTTCCACACGACCGTGATGAACGGCAACGCGAACATCCCCGAAGACGCGCTCACGTGGGGTTCGACCTATAACGTGCGCGTCGACGCCGGCCCCGACTTCACGCCGGTGACGTTCATGCTCACGCCGGTGAAGGCGACTGACGTCGCGGTCGTCGTGCCGACGACGGCGCGGTTCCCGACGCAGCTGCCGCAGCAGACGCAGCAGTACTTCACGGGTCGCATCTACAACGGCGTGTCGCTCGACCGCTTGAAGAACTTCAAGGTCACGCTCGCCTACTTCGATCGCACGATGGAAGCGACTGTCGACGCGGATGGCCGCTACGTGGTGGGCCCGCTGCTCGCGAACGCCGACTACACGATCTCAGTGGAAGCCGATGGCTTCCGCGACTTCCTCTCGCACAACGTAAAGATTGCGACGAGCGTAACCAACCAAGTGAGCTCGCTCTACTTCGACGCGTTTTTGTATCCGGAAGGCGTGAAAGCGCCGGCGGTGCAGGCGAAGTTCTCGCTCCAGGGTGAGACGAAGTTGCCGAGTGGCACGGTGCGGTTTGCGCCGACGGGTTCTTCGAGTTTGTTCAACGACGACGCGGAGACGCCGGCCGGTGTCAATCGCCAGGTGTGGTTGAACGACGAAGACTTGCAACAGCGCGCTGTGACGAAAGACTTCACGGACGGCAAGTTGGAAATGACCGAGGGTGAGTTCGTGCTCGGTGTGCAGTACGCGGTGACCGTGTACGGCGTTGCGAACTACGCGCTCTTGACCGGTGGCTCGTTCCGCGCCGGCATCGACGCGAATCCGACGTTCACGCTTCAGCCGATCACTGAGTCTCCGCTCGAGGTAGTTGCGATGTCGACTGACGGTGCGGCGCTCTCGCCGAACGGTTCGATCGAGATTCGTTTCAACCACGACATCGTCGCGTACCCCAAGATGGATCAGATGGTCGCGCTTCGTTCGTTGAACGACGGCTTCGCGATCGCGTCGCCGGACAAGAACATGGATGGCAAGGTGAACACGCTCGTGAATGCGGCTGACTTGACCGCTCCGATTGCGCCGTCTTATCGCGGTGTGGCTTGGGAGATCTCGGGTGACCGCATGACGTTGAAGTGGACACGCGAACAGGGTCTGAAAGTCAGCGACACGGCTGACCCGATCACCAGTGTGACGTACGCCAATCTCTCGGCGATCACGCTCTACACGGGCACGTTGCCGACCTCGCCTGCGAGCACGCTCGACGTGCTGCTCGGTGTGCCGTCGTTGACTGCTCAGATGGTCGCGCAGTAGAACAGATCGCGGTCAGAAACCCTGCAGCCCCCGCGGCGCCAGTGACCGCGATCGACTGCACGGCGCATCAGGAGACGCGTTCGTGATAGCGCGGTTCGTGTGGCGCTGACGTCGCGCGAGCGGTAGTGCACCTCGGGACGGGACTCGGAAGAGTCGCCGTCCCGAGTTCTTTTAAGCTCACCGCTCGTGTGTGCACATGCCATCCACGCACGCGATCGGCCCGGTCTGCGGAGGTATACACGGCGGAATCGTACGCACGCAGCCGTCCGCTTCGAAACCAAAGCAAAAGCGCGAGTCGACGTCGACTGCGCGTACGGCAGCTTCGATCGGCGCGACTGCGAGCTTGCCGATGTAGAACTCTCCGCACGTGTCACGGCACAGCGTGTTCGTCGATACTTTTTGGCAGTCAGCTGCGGTTTGGCAGCTCGCATCCGCGGTGCTCACCGCATTGCTCACGACCTGCGATGCGAGCTGATCACGCTGATTACACGAGAGCTCACCGCCATCACCCGTGCCTACGGACGCACCTCCGCGCGTCACAAACACGGTCTCGGACTCTTCGCCAGCCGAGCTCGCATGAACTTCGATCACTCCTGCGTCACTGTCGACTTTGAGCTCGAACGACCCATCGGCTGCGGACTTGGTCGTGACGACTTGATCGCCGCCCACCACTTGGACCGTGACGTCGGCTCCGCCTGGCGTCACGGCTCCAGGCTCACCCACGATGTGCACCTCATCGGAGCTCACGACGAGCGCGACTCTATCGATGTCGATGACGGGCGGATTCCCTGTCTCCGTGCTGCCCGGCGTGTGCGCGCTGTTGCACCCGACCACGAACACCCCCAGACAGAACGAGACGGTGAGCGTGTGCACGTTAGGCATTGCGTTTCTCCGGTTTCGAACGCGGCGCAGTCTTTGGCGCGCTATCTAGCGGTTGCGTCAACGGAAACAGCTGCAGGTTGAGCTGCACGACTTGCGTGCGCTCCGACTCGGCCTCGGCGAGCGCGATCAGCTCGCGCCGAATCTCTTGAATGCGTTTTTTCAAACGCGTCAGCCCGGCAGGGCTGAGGCAAAACGTGATCGATGAGACGTCTCGCTGCGCGGCCGGCACGAGCTCCATCGCTGCAGTCGCGCGCCGCATCATCTCGGCGTGGTAATTGGTGATGTGCATGCCGACCGTCTCCGGACCGGTCGACACCACCGCCGTGGTTTGACGCAGCCGCCCATGCGGATCGCGCTCCACGAGTCCGAGCTCGAGTAACGTGTCCAATGCGAACTTCGCCTCGTTCGCTTTGATCGGCGGCCAGAGGCGCGCCGCAAGCCGTTCCGGATCTTCGTCGAACGACGGGCTCGCGATCAGCTCGCGAATCGCTGGCAGGTACCAACTCGCGTGATACGCCGCTTGCGCCAGTTCCAGTTTGTGGCCGCGCCGGTACCGCTCGAATGCCGCGATGCGCGCGTAGCCGGCGTTACGCTGCTCCGCATTGCTCGCCTGATTGAACTCCACTAGCTGCGTGAAGTACTCGGCGGCGTCGCCGGACAGCCCGCAGGCTTCGGCGAAGCGCGCAGCCATCGGCGGCGTGAGGTTGCGCTCGCCGTCTATCACCAACTTCAGGTAGTTCGGCGCGCCGAGGCCGGCCGTGCGCGAGAACGCGCGGTACGAGAAACCTTTCCGTTTCTTCGCCCGGTAAAAGTCCGCCAGAAAGACGCGATAGTCGAGATAACGGAACACGTCGATCGGGCTGCGCCGCCGTGTGTTCTGTTCTTGCACCACACTGCGAGACTGCCACAACGTCCTCAGCGGCGCTTGGGGGGTGTTTGAGATAACGTATTCGCGGGAATACGGCGGGGGGTGGGGGTGTGCGGGGAAGCTACGTGATTACGGATAGTTCGGGGGTGGGCCACTGGGGTTTAAAACGCCAGAGACGCCTTGCTTGAATGCAGGGTCTCGTGGCTCTTCCCGCCGTTTGGACTTGGCACGCGTTAGCCGGAGATTGCGAGCCGCCAAAGCGCGGCTCGCTGTTTTCCTGACGTGCTTATGACGTCGCGCCTGCAGCATTCCGAATGCAATTTCGGTAGGTTCCGCTTCGCAACTCAGGTCGATCCAACAGCGAGGCTTCAATGGTTTACCCGAGCGCGGTAGCGATCATCGTGTTCTTCTTCGTGCACTTCTGGGGAAGCGTCTTCATGCAGACGTTCTTCCTCCATCGCTACTCGTCGCACAGCATGTTCACGATGTCGCGAGGCTGGGAGCGCTTCTTCCACTTCATGACTTTCGCGTTGCAGGGGTCGTCGTACTTGAACCCGCGCGCCTACGCGATCCTCCACCGCGAGCATCACGCGTTCAGCGACACGGCCCGCGATCCACATTCGCCGCACGTGTATCCGAACCTCATGCAGATGATGCTGATCACGAAACAGCGTTACCACGGCATCCAGCACTACCGCATTCAGCCCGAAGCTCGCTTCGAAGGCGGAACGCCGGAGTGGCCCGCGATCGACAAGTTCGGCCGCACCTGGTGGTCGCACGCACTCTTCATCGCGATCTATACCGGCTACTACGTCGCCTTCGCGCCGAGCGTGTACTGGTACGCGCTGCTTCCGATTCACTACCTGATGGGCCCGATCCACGGCGCCATCGTGAACTGGTGCGGCCACAAGTACGGCTACCGAAACTTCGAGACGACGCGCGAAGACAAGTCGCGCAACACACTCGTGTTCGACTTCGTAACGCTCGGTGAGCTGTTCCAGAACAACCACCACAAGTTCGGCAAGTCGCCGAACTTCGCGGCACGCTGGTTCGAGGTCGACCCGTCTTATCCGGTGATCAAGCTGTTCGCGTTCCTCGGCATCATCGACCTGGGTCCGGCACAACAGCGGGCACGCTTTCCAGCGACGTCCGCAACCGCAGGCCCGGCGGAGTGATCGCGATAGTGCTCGAAGCGGAGCGCGAGTATTGCGCCCGCTTCGGCCACAGCGCTTGAAGCCATCTGCGCGGCGTGTGCCACGTGTGCCACGTGAGCACTAGCGTCCGAACACGCTGTCCGAACGCCTTCGACGTGTGAACGACGCTGTCGGCCGCGGCTGCGAGAAAGAACACACTCGTAATCATCGGGTAACCCCCGACGCTCAGCGAGTGCAACACGCATGCCACGGGCGTGTCACCGCCCAGCCGCAAGCAGTTGAGCTTACGTCAACGCGTGGCGTCCAAGCGGCTCACGCTGCGCTTCGCTTGCCAATGCGAGCGACCACGGTTGGCGAAGATCGGGGGACGATCTTTGAGCACGTCGGTCTCGAGCCAGAGCCGCTTGAGGTGGCGGACTTTGCCGGTCGCGCGGTCGTCGACATACGGTTTGCGCCCGTGAAGCACGTGATAGTTGTTCACGAACTGCATGTCACCGGGCTGAAAGTCCATGATGACGCTGTGCTTGTTGCTTTCAGCTTCAGCGCGCATCCACTTCAGCGCTTCTTTCGCCTTCTCGGTGAGGCGCGGTGCATCGGGATGACGCTGCGACGCCGCGATGTATGCGGCGATCAACCGAATGAACACGCGATCGCCCCAGCGCGTGAAGACCGGCACGGTGTACCAAGCTTTGCCACCCGGGGCCTGCTCGCCGCGAAAGTCGTACGGCTGAGGGTTGTAGAGCTCGGCCGCCAAGTCGGGCCGCGTCCGCGCCAGCCGATTGTGAAGCGTGACCGAGTTGCAAACCGCCGACTGTCCACCCGAGACACCGGTCTGTAAACACAACAAGCCGATCAGGTCCGAGCCGTCGCAGTGGTAGTCGAGCCCGATCTGCCCGAGCTCGTTCCCGCGCGACGTCGGATCATCCGGACCTTTGCCTTGATCGGTCACGTCGCCGAGCACGTGGCCTTTCGCATTTTGGGCCCACGGTTGGCCGAGGTGCGCGCCGATTCCCCAGTACGCGGCACACATTTGATCGTTGTCGTAGCGCTCGCGCGGCAATCCGCGAATCAGCACGAAGCCGCGGCCGTACATCAAATCGTGCTCGATTTGCTTCAAACGTTTGCCGAGCGTCGGCAGCGGGAAGTCGTCTTTGCCGACGTCGAGCAGGTCGACCGACTTCGCCTTCACGTGCGCGATCGCCGCGTCGATCTCCGCGATCTCCTCGGCGTTCAAGTGCTCGGTCCAGCGCGCCGGATCGGCCATGTCCTCGGCGCTCCACTCACAGCTCGTCTCCAACGGTTCCACTGACTGGGGTTCCATCATTCCTCCGTTCGAGCGCTACGCTTGCAGACTCGGGGCAGCTTTCGCGCCGCGCAACACGCGGCCGGGCAGCGCGCCGGTCGGCTCGCCATCCCGATACGTCACTTCGCCGGCGACAACGGTGGCTACGTAGCCCGTTGCGCGTTGAATCAAACGCCGGCCGCCGGTGGGTAAGTCGTGCGCGACTTGCGGCGCGTGCAACGCGAGCTTGTCGTAGTCGATCACGTTCAAGTCCGCGCGATAGCCCGGTGCGATCAGCCCGCGATCCAAGAGCCCGACCGCGGCAGCAGTGCTCTGCGTCTGCAAGTGGATCATGTGCTCGAGCGCGACCTTCGGACCGCGCGTGCGATCGCGCGTCCAGTGCGTCAAGTTCGAAGTCGGAAAGCTGCCGTCGCAGATCATGCCCACGTGCGCGCCGCCATCGGACAAGCCCGGGATCGTGTTGCGATGCATCAGCATCGCGTACGCAGCGTCGAGCGAGCCGTCGGCGTAGTTCAGGAACGGCAGGTACAACATGCCGTGACCCTCGTGTGAGAGCAGTTGATCGAGCGCGACTTCTTCCGGGGTTCGATTCTGTCGAACCGCGAGCGCTCCGATCGAACGGTCCTTCGTTTGCTCGTAGTCGGGATGATCGCCGAGCATGAACAGCTCCGACCAGTAGCGGTCCATGTGTGCGATGAAGCCGTGCTTCGCGGTCGTCCGTTCCGCGAGCAAGCGCGCGCGAAATGCCGGATCACGCAGCTTTTGAACGCGCGCTTCGAGCGGCTCGCGCGCGATCTCGCGATAACTCGGATGCAAACAAAACGGCTGCAGCGTCAGCTCCAGACCGAACAAAATGCCGACCGGACGGCCGCAGACCTGAGCACGCATCGCAAGGCCATCTGCAGTCGCCGCGGAGAGCTCCGACAGCAAATGTTTGTAGTGCTCGGGCGCACGCGGGCTTTGCACGAGCGAAAACGACAGCGGCCGGCCCGAGCGCTCGACGAGGCGGCGCAGCAAACCGAATTCTTCGTGCGGTTGAGCGAAGTCCGACACGAACTGAAGCACGCCGCGACCCGCGCGCGACAACCCGAGCGCGATGCCGGTGAGCTCGTCTTCTGCAGCCGACAGCGTCGGAGTCGGTTGCCCGTCGCTCGTGCGGTGATTGAGCGTGCGCGACGTCGTGAAGCCGAGCGCGCCAGCTTCCATCGCGCGCTGCGCGAGGTCGGCCATCTCGGCGATGTCCTTTTCAGTCGCGGGCTCGCGATTCGCACCGCGCTCGCCCATCACGTACACGCGCAGCGCTGCGTGCGGCAACTGGCTTCCGATGTCGACGTCGAAATGGCGCCGCTCCAAGCTGTCGAGATAGTCGCCGTAACTTTCCCACGTCCAAGGCAAACCTTCCGCGAGCACCGGGAACGGGATGTCTTCGACGCCCTCCATCAATCGGATCAAGCGATCGTGGTCTTCTGCGCGACACGGTGCGAAGCCGACGCCGCAGTTGCCCATCACGATCGTAGTCACGCCGTGCCACGACGAGGGCTGCATGCGCGTGTCCCAGGTCGCTTGGCCGTCGTAGTGCGTGTGGATGTCGACGAAACCGGGCGTGACGAGCAGGCCCTTCGCATCGACCTCTTCGCGCCCCGATCCTTCGAAGCGACCGACGTTCGAGATGCGGCCCGCCGTTACGGCGATATCCGCCTCGCGCGCCGGCGCGCCGGTGCCGTCCGCCACGAGCCCGTTTCGCACTACGAGATCGAATGGTTTCTCCACGACTCTCACTCCTAGTGGGGCGGGTTACGGCCGAACGCTCGACAACATACACGGGTGGCCCGGCGATCGACCAGCCGGCCCGAACAAAACTCGTTCAACGTTCGTAACCATCACACGCCAGCTGTGTCATCCGGCGAGGAACTGCACGGTTGCACGCTAGATTCGGTGCAGGTGAAGCGACTTTCGCACGCCTGACTTGGGACAGCCTGCGTCAATCAGGCGGGTCAGGGCGGCAGGACGTACGAGTACACGCGGTAGCGAAGCTCACTCCAGGCCAAGTCAGGTACTGGCTCGTTTGGCAGGATCGGCAGCGCGAGTGGCTGGAAGACCAATCGCAGCCGTACGCTGCTGCGACCTTCGGTAAGCTCCCGCGCGATCAAAAACTCGTCTTCGCGGAACCGCCGATTGCTGGTTTGGAGCCCTGGTGCGGGAGGGTCCAGCTCGCCCGGTGGAAACGAGTAGTAACAACGATTCGAGCCGGCGAGGTACCAGCTGCCAGCAGGTTGCCACGCCGCGTCGGGGTGATCGTCGGCGACGAACACGTCCGCACGTTGATCCGGGAACGCGAAGTCGAGCTTGCGGCGCAACAAGACGCCGAGGTTGTCTTCGCGAAGCGCGACTTTGAGCTCGGTCGTGCCGGTCATGAAGCGGCCGGTGTCGGTGCTCTCGGGGTAGATCTCCCGATCGTGCAAGTGATCGACGCCGAGCTCGAAGCGCGACGTGATCGTTTGCACCGGGGACGCGGTCGGCGACACGTAGTGATGCGCGCGTTCGTCCGCTTCGTCGCCGACGTGAAGGGCATCGGTTTGCACGAGGCACGCGCCGCGCCGGCCGTACCAGTACACGACGCTCTGGTAGTGCTCACTCGATTCGTTCACGCCGCCGTGTTCGAGTTGGATGCGCGCATTTTTGCCGAACGGCATCGCGTCCGAGACGAGCACGCGATACGCGCTCTCGATCTGGTCTTCGACGTTGTGCGCGGACATGGCGTCCGGTGCACCGACCGGGTGGCCTGCGAACGGGAGCGTCATGTTCAGACCGCCCCAGTAGTCGCCGCCACCCGCCCACTCTTCGGTGCCGGAGCCGTAGCCTTGCGAAGACTCGCTATCGTCGAAGAAGAAGCGCGGGTCGCCTTCGAGCGTGGATAGGACCGCACGGTCGGAAAAGATGAAGCTCGTGCCGATGAACGTTCCGCAGAAGTCGCCGCCGCCTTCGGTTTTAGTAGTGTCGAGAAGGACGAGATCGACGCCCGGCGTGGGCTCGCCGTGATCGCGGTACGTGGCGTGGAAGTAGCTCCGCCACTCCGGTTTGTCGGCATACGGCTCGGTGCGGATCTCGAAGCTGAGCTGCTTGGCAGCTTGCTTCGTGCCGGTGAGCTCGATGCGCGCGCGCTCTTCGAACGGCATCGGGAAGTAGCTCGAGAGCTCGACCTCGGATTCGCTGAAGCGAATGCTGGTGAGCAAACCGCGGACGAGCCATTCAGTGTTCGCGCGGTTGTAGAGCGAGCCACTGCCGAAGAAGAGTGCGAGCGGAGCGTCGATCGAAGGTTCGCTTTCGCCGTCCCACGTGATCGCGATGCGAGCGCGCGCGAGGTCGATGCTCGCTGCGCGCGGGATGCGGAGCTTGAGTGCGACGAGGCGCCGTCGCCCTTTGAGCTCGGCGATGCGTGTTCGCGCGTCGGCGGGGAGATCGAATGTGCCGGTGACGGTTTCGGCGTGGGCGGAGTTGCTGCCGATGTCTTCACCGGCGCGGCCCAGCAGTGCGAGGACTTCTGGATCGGGAGATTCGGTCGCGAATCTGCTGAGTGGTTGCGAAAGGTTCGTTGCGCCCGTGGGGACGGTTTGAAATGCGTAGTAGCCCGTGCCGTAGTGGGTCCGGCTGTAACCGAGCGTCAGGCTCGAGAGAAACGGGATTGGAACCCAGTTGAGGTCGGCGCCCTTCGTGGTGGACCAGGTGTACGTGAGTGGATTCGGAAACGCGTCTGCAGGTTGGAAGACGGAGTCCGTCACCGGGTTCAGCGGATCGGCTGTGCTCGATTCGCTGACGATGAGGTCAGTGCCGTCGATGACGTAGTGCCAGGGGCTACCGTGCCAGTGATTCGTCCGCACGAACAGCAACACACCTGGGCCCGCGACATCGAGCGTGGTGTTGAAATCGGGTGCGGTCTGACGAATGAAGTGGCTCGCGTCGGCACCCTCGTTGCCACCGGCGCGGTCATACGTGCTTCGCATGTACGTCCGCGTGCCGATGCGCGGCCGGTACAGCCGATCCCACATGCGAAAAGAATCGAGCCCGATCGGGATCGGTGGCGGGTCCGCAGCTGATGGCGGCGACCCCACTTCGGGGCCGCCGTCGTGCGAGCAGGCGCACAGGGTTGCGAGCAGGGCGAGTGCTGAACGAGCGCGCACGCCGGCATCCTAGCCTGGTGGGTGAGCCACGGGGTAAGCTCCGACCCATGGCGCGAAGGTTTTGCGCCTAGCCGCCGCAAACGATATGGCCTCTGAGCTACTGCCACCTGAAGAGATCGATACGACGCGTGAACGCGGTCGCACGGCGTACCTACGCCGCGAGTGGCAGGATGCATACGAGACGTTTTCAACTCTGGACGGCGCCGAGCCGCTCGAACCGGAAGACCTCGAGCGTCTCGCCTGGTCGGCGCTGCTCACGGGCCGCGACGATCCCTTTTTCGGGGCAGCCGAGCGTGCGCATCAGGCATATGTCGCGTCCGAGCAGAACGCGCGAGCCGCTCGCTGGGCGTTTTGGATGTGTTTCCGCGCGTACGCGATGGGCGAGGTCGCTCGTGCAGGTGCCTGGCACGCGCGCGCCGAACGGCTGGCGCACCTGAGCGACTGTGAGTGCGCCGAGCAGGGTTGGGTGCTCTTGCCGAAGTCTCACCGGCACACGGCGGCGCAAGAGTATCAAGAGGCTTACGAGGTCGCCGGCCGAGCGTTGCAGATCGGCGAGCGCTGCAAGGACCGCGATTTGGTCGCGTTCGCGCGCACCATGCAAGGCCGTTCGCTCGTGCGCCTGGGCAAAGTCGAGTCGGGCTTGAGCCTCATGGACGAAGGGATGCTCGCCGCGGCGAGCGGCGAGTTGTCTCCGCTCATCACCGGCCTCGTCTACTGCAGCTTGATCGCGGGCTGCCATCAAGTCTACGCATACGATCGCGCGCGTGAGTGGACGTCGGCGTTGTCGCGCTGGTGTGACGCGCAGCCGCAGCTCGTGACGTTTACGGGGACCTGTCAGGTGCATCGCGCGCAGCTCTTGCAGCTCGGGGGCTCTTGGGCCGAGGCGATCGTGGAAGCGCGGCGAGCGGCGGCCGCGCCAGGTCACACAAAAGATCCGACCGCGACTGCCGAAGCGCTGTATCAGGAAGCCGAAGTCTATCGATTGCGCGGCGACTACGAGCAGGCCGAAGCTGCGTATCGCAGTGCGAGTGAGTTCGGCAGCGATCCGCAACCAGGGCTCGCGCTACTGCGGCTCGCGCAAGGCCGCGTCGATCTCGCGGTGCAAGCGGTGCGGCGAGCGCTCGACGCGAGCTCCGGTTCGATGCGGCGCGTACGTTACTTGCCCGCGTACATCGAGATCATGCTGGCCGCCGGTGATGTCGCAGCAGCGCAAAGCGGCTGCGAAGAGCTCACACGGATCGCGTCGGAGTCGGGCGGTGAGGTCCTGAACGCGATCGCCTCTCATGCGTATGGTTCCGTGCTGGTCGGAGCGAAGAAGGCGAGTGCAGCGCTCGAGCCGCTGAGGGCTGCACTCGCGGTCTGGCAGAAGCTCGACGCGCCGTACATTGCAGCGAGAGTGCGGTTATTGCTCGCGCGCGCGTGTCGTGAGCTGGGCGATCTGGACGGGGCCGCACTCGAACGTGACGCTGCGCGCGCGATCTTCGAGCGGCTCGGAGCGGGTCCCGATCTGTCAGCACTCTCGGAACCGGCCGCGCGCGCGCAGCCTGCGAAGCCCGCGACCACACAGCACAACCTCAGCCCGCGCGAGCTCGAGGTGTTGCGCTTGGTCGCTGCGGGTAAGACCAACAAGCAGGTCGCGCGCGACCTCGGTGTGAGTGAAAAGACGATCGACCGTCACGTCAGCAACATCTTCGGCAAGCTCGAAGTGAGCTCGCGATCCGCTGCGACGGCGTACGCCTACGAGAACGGCTTGGTCTGAGCGGAACGGGCCTGGCGCATGGGTAGAACTACCCATGCCGAACCTGCGCGCAGCCCGAAAATTGGGGGATTCACCCGAAGTTTCAACGGGCTCGCGGTCCTAAGTTCGACTCACGCATTCAGCGGAGAAGAACCATGACCAATCAAAACTCCAATATCGGCTTCGTCGAACAAGGCAGCATGTGGGAACGGCTTGCGACTGTCGACGCTCGCCCCGAACACTTCGACGTCGTCGTCATCGGTGGGGGCCAAGCAGGCCTCAGCGCCGGCTACTACCTCAAACAGCGCGGCGCGCGCTTCGTCATTCTCGATGCGAACGCTCGCATCGGCGACGTCTGGCGCAATCGCTGGGACTCGCTGCGGTTGTTCACGGCGTGTCGCTGGGATGGCCTTCCGGGATTCCCGTTTCCGGAATCGCAGAAATACGCCTTTCCAACGAAGAACGAGATGGCCGACTACCTCGAGGCGTACGCGGAGCATTTCAAGTTGCCCGTGCGCACCAGCTCTCGGGTCGAGTTGGTCACGCGGCGAGACGGCTACTACGTCGTGCAAGCGGCTGGCCGCGAGTACCTCGCAGACAACGTCATCGTCGCGATGTCGAACTATCAACGCCCGTATGTTCCCGAGTTCGCGCGCGAGATCTCACCTCACATCACCCAGTTCCACTCGCGCGAGTATCGCAACCTGAATCAGTTCCAACCGGGCCCAACCCTGATTGCGGGTGCGGGCAACTCCGGCTCCGAGATCGCGATGGAGGTTTCGAAAGCCCACAAAACCTTCATGGCGGGTCGCGACGTGGGTTATGTCCCGTTTCGCGCGGACAGCTTTTTGGGCCGCTTGTTCTGCGTCCCGATCCTGTTGCGCTTCATCTTCCACCACATCCTGACGGTCAATACGCCGATCGGTCGCTGGGCACGCCCCAAGATCATCAGCCAAGGTGCACCGCTGATCCGCGTCAAACCCAAGCAGCTGGCGGCTGCAGGCGTCGAGCGCGTCGCGCGGATCGCCGGTGTTCGCGATGGATTGCCGGTTCTCGAAGACGGCCGCGTGATCGAACCTTCCAACATCGTGTGGTGCACTGGCTACGAGCCGGGTTTGTCGTTCATCGAGCTTCCAATCTTCGATGAGCATGGCGAGCCGAAACACGAGAGTGGAATGGTGCCGAGCCAACCCGGCCTCTTCTTCGTCGGCTTGCACTTCTTGCACGCGATGTCGTCGTCGATGATCCACGGCGTCTCGCGGGATGCGGAGCGCATTGCAAACCATGCGGCGAAGCGCGGCCGTGTCCGTGCGACATCGCGACCGCAGGTAGCAGTCGGGGCGAGCTGAACTCACTCCCGGAGCGGCGCCGACTTGACCCGTCGCTGGGCCCTCGGGCTACTTTAGAGAGTGGGTCATCGATTTTCCTGGGCGCTCTCCTTCGTTTTCCTGCTTGGTTGTCCCTCGGATGGCGACGGGCGCATGGTGGCCGCTGGTAGCGGCGCTGGAACCGGGGCCGGGACCGGCGCCGCTGGAAGTAGCGCTTCCGGCGCAGGCGGAGCGGGCGCAGGCGGTGCAGGTGCAGGCGGTGCAGGTGCCCCCGCACCGGCAGGCACCGGCGCAACTTCGGGCATGTCTGCAGCTGGCAGAGGCGGCGCTGGAACCGCAGCAGGCACCGGCGGCGGTCGCAGCGGTGCGGGTTCAGGCGCTGGAACGGGTGGCAGCGCTGGCGCGAGCGGTGCAGCTGGCAGCGGCTGCACGCAAGACATCCGGTGCAAATTGGCCGCTGCGGCGACCACCGGCGACGTGAAGCAAGACTGCGTCGATCGCATCAATCAGTTCCGCACCCAGTGCGCCTGCCTGCCAGCGCTCGCGCGCTGGACGGAGGCCGAAGCGTGCGCCGACATGATGGCCCAGCACGACAGCATGACCGGCGAAGCCCACTCGGGCTTTACGGGCAAGGTCTGCACGCCGGGCGGGCAGGGACAAAATGAGTGCCCAGGCTACAAGTCCGAGACGCAAGTCGTCGGCACGTGTTTGCAACAGATGTGGAGCGAAGGCCCGCCGCCGATGAGCCCGTGCAACGGCGACTGCTTTCAGACGTACGGTCACTTCATCAACATGACGAATACGAAGTTCAAGAAGGTCGCGTGCGGCTTTTTCAAGACGACTTCGAACTCGCTGTGGGCCGTGCAGAACTTCTCGCCCTGAGCTTCTCGGCCTGAGCTTCAGCCGCCGTCCGCTTCGCCAGCATCAGTGCCCGCGTCTGCAACGCCGCCGTCCTCTTCATCGCCGGCGTCAGGGCCAGCGTCAGCGCCGGCGCCCGCATCGGGCTCGGCACCGGCGTCGGTCGGCGTGTACATGTCGTCCTTCACTTTGCTGAGGTCGGCTTGCACGAACACCGAGCACGCGGCGACGCCGAGTAGAGCGACACACAAAGCCGGCAGGACGAGCGTTTTCATGGTTCGTTCACGGCCGTTATTCATAGCTCGACTCAAAAGCTAAGGTTGAGCGCGCCACCACCGGTGCTCGCGGCAAACTTCGCAGTGACTTTCTTGCCCGGCGCCATCCCTGAAGCGACCGGCGCCGCTTCGGGTGGCTTGTCGGCGAGGAAGTAGAACACCGTGCCGGTGATGCCTAGCACGAGACCCAACCCGAAGCCGACGTCCGCCGCGATCGAACGGTTGTGGACCGAGTCCCCGCGCGCGTACGTCGGGTCAGCGTCGAAGTCGCTCTTCGCAGAGAGCGTCGACACGCCGTAGATCGTTCCGACGATCAAGCTCACCCCTGCGCCACCCCACAAAATGTAGGCCGGGATCTTGGACGGCTGCGGAAGCATGGCCGGCGGCGGTTCGAGTGGCGGCGGCGGCGGATAGGTGAACGGTTCATCGGGCGGCACTTCGACTGGAGCGCTCGGAGGCGGCGGCTCGAGCGGTGGCGGTGGAGGCGGGGGTGGAGCAGCTTCAGCCGGCGGAGCGTTGGGGTCGGCAGCGGGTGGCGGCGTAACGATATCGGAAGGCGGCGCAGTCGGCGCCGCTGCGGGCGGCACGGCTGGAATGGTCGGAGGCGTGGCGGCGGGCGGAACCTCGGGTGAAACGGGCGGCGTCATCGGCGGTGCAGCCTGCGCGAGCACGAGGCTCGGAGCGAGCACGCCGATCGCGAACGCGTACACGAACGCTTTTGCGCTCGAGGTCCTGGTTGTCGTGAGGTGAGGTGTTGCTTCCATGGCTGACCGCCGCCGCCGAGCTCTTCAAGAGCTAGAGCGAGTTCCCCTTCGGCACGCAAAACGCGATGTCCGGGTCACAGACGTAACGCACGTTTGGACTGATGCCGGAGCCCAACAGACCTTCACTAGGATCGGCCTTCGGATCACACTGGACCGGATCGAGCACGGGCATCCCGCCGTCGTTGAAGAGCGGCATGCCGCTATCCGGATCCGAAGTGCCGCACGGCACTGCAGGTGCGAGTGCGAGTGCCCGATACTCGATCGTGCAGCGTTCACCGTCCGGAGTGAGGCGGGTGTCGACCAACTCCGCTTCGAACTCCGTGCCGATCACGGCTGCAGTCAAAAACACTCTGATGTTCGACCATTCGAGCGTGACGTCGACCGCCGGCTGACCTGGAAAGCTCTCGTTTTCGTCTTCGGTTGCGGGATCGTCCGCTACTTCGGGCAGCTCCGGCAGCACCACGCGCGTCTTGCTGAGCTTCGGGACCTTGCAGAAGTTGTCCTTGTCGGGGAGGTCGGCCGCGTAGTTTCCCTTCGAGTACAACGAGGCGTCATCGGCGATGTTGTCTTCGCCGTAGGTCTGCGCGGTGTCGACGAGCGCACCGAGCTCTGCTGTCTGGATCGCGACCGAGCCCTTGCTGTAATCCGGCTGCCCTTTGTTGTCGCGCTTGAAGTACGAGACTAAACCGATCTCGGGGTCCAGATTGAAACCGGCAGGCCCAAATGCGTCGCAGGCGCCGGGGCTGCTCTCATCGCGGCTGCGCTCGATCAGCTTGACCGCGTACGGCAACGGCGACGAGATGCAGTTCGGCTTCGGCTGATCATCGCAGGCGACGCTGCCGACCAGCAGCGTGCCGAGCATTGCTCGGTAGCCGATCGAGTTTCGAAGCTTGCGTGCAGCGTTCACCGTTGTGCCTCTCCCTAACGAACTAAGACTAAAAGGAACCCTTCACGCCGATGCGCATGGAGATCGGCTCTTGATACTCTTCCGGTGAGCCGAACGCGCGATTCCGATCGCTTGCTTCGAACGGCCGTTCATCTCCGTCTTCCGGGACGATCTTGTTCGGATCGATCACCTTGTTGTCATTGTCGCTAAACGGCTTCTTCGCGGCGTCGCCTTGAATCGCGCGAACGGCGCGCAGCGTGTACGTCTCGCTACGCCGGGTCACCGCTTGGAAGTTGAACAAGTTGAAGATGTCCGCGGTGAGCTGCAGCTTTGCGGCTCTCGTTTGGTAGAACGTGTAGCCGACGTGCAAGTCGACCCGGTGCACGAACGGGAGCCGCTCACCCGAACCGCTGGGGAGGATGAACACTTCGTCGGTTCCGTAGACGAGATGCCGGCCGAGATAGCTCGTCGGACCGCCGGAGCGCGACACGAAACTCAGCCCGAGGTCGAGGTGGTGTTCGGGTGCGAGCTCGATGTCGCGCGCGAGGAAGAGCTTGATCTCGTGGCGCCGATCGGCGCTGAGCGGGCCGTTTCGATTGACGATGATCGCCGGAATGTCGAAATCCGCGTTCGTTCCGGGATCGAGCTGGAACGTCGAAGGCCGGAACAGGCCGTCCCAGTTGCCGCGCAAGTACGAGAGCGTGTAACTCGCCTGCGCCAGCCACTGATCGGTAAACGTCTTCGTGAAGCTGAGGATACCGGCATCGTATGTGCGCTTCGGCGTCGGAAAATCCGTCGCGATGCCACTGCCGGGGTTGCCGACGAAGTAGGTCGTTCCGCCGTCGCGACTCATGTCTTCGATGACGTATCCCATCCAGCGATGGATGTAGGTCAGGCTGATCCGCCCGTTCGGAATGATCTCGTACTCGCCGCCGCCCGAGATTTCATTCGTCGACTGCGACTTGATGTCGGGGTCGACGACTAACTTGCCGGTCGTGAGGTAGTCGATCTTTTTGTTAGGTCCGCTCGCTCCGACGACCGGCAGCAGGTTGTCGTAGTCGGCGCACGAATCCGGGTAGCCGGAGCTTCGCGGGTCGCACGCCGACCTCGGCCGCAAGCTGGCGAGCCCCGGTTCGCCGGAACCCGCGCGGTCCATGATATTGAGCGGGAACGTCTGATAGTAGATCGCGTAGTTCGCGAAGAGCTTTGCACGGCCCTGCTGCGTCGGATCGAAGATCACGCCGACGCGCGGAGACCACTGATTCGGTAGGCGTAGCCCGAGGCCCTGGTCCGCATACAGGCTCTGCGTGTCGTAGCGAATGCCGAGGTTCAGCGTGATCTTGTCCATGATGGACCAGCTGTCCTGCGCGAACGCTCCGAAGCTCAGCACGTAGGTCTTGTACTTGAGCAGCGCGATGTCATAGGCCTCGTCGGGCCCGGTGAGTCCGCCGTAGTTTCGAAAGTTGCGGATCTCCGAGCCATCTCCTCGTTCCTCGTACAACGAGACCCCGGGATAACCTCGGCGGGAGCTGTACGTCATGTATTCGAACTCGGCGCCGGCCTTCATTACGTGGTGGCCGAGGCCGGGCGTCACGAACGTCACTAGCTCACGCGCTTGATAGCGATCGTACCGGCGATCTTGCAAGATTTGAGGACCGCCCAGAGCGTAGCGCGCGGTCGGGCAGCGCGGGTCGCCGTCAGGCGCATCGTTCATGCAGAGTGCTGGATTCGAGATCGTCTCGAAGTCCGTGATCGAATGGATCGGCGTCGTCGCTTGGAACGTGAACAGCGGAGTTCCCGACAAGCCGGAACCGCCGATCGTCCCGTCGGACGCGAGATCGGCCGTGCGCTGGTGGTGCCAGCCCAACGTCGTGTCAAACGTCAGTCGCTTGTCCGGCGTGGAGTGCGTCCACCGGAGCGACGTATCGTAGGCATCTGCGACCTGTTTCCAAGCTGTCGGGGCATACGGACCGATGATCGTCGAGGTCCCCGGGTTGCCCCAAATCTCCGGCAAACCCGTTTCATAGTCGACCGAGTACTTTCCCTCGCCACCGCTGTGTGTGGGAGTGCCGCGATGCGTCAACTCCAGGCGATCGTTCTGCGTCGGACTAAATGTCAGCTTGCCGATGTACTGCAAGCTGGATTGATCGGCGAGCAACACGCGGCGGGATCCGGGAATGCGCTGGGACCGGATGAGACCTTGGTCGTCGAACGCGTACTTGCCTTCGTCATCGACCTGCAGCGAGTTCAAGTAGCGCGTCAGGTCGTAGCTCAAGCGCGACACATCCGCGCCGAGGTAGAACCACAGTTTGTCTTTGACGATCGGACCGCCGAGGTCGAAGCCGAAGTCGCGCACGCTATCGAGCGCGTAGGTCGTGCTGATCGAGTCTTGCGGCGGCGGGAACTTCGGATTTGCCGTCCACGGCATCACGTTGCCGAACACCGAGCCGTGAAACTCGTTCGAGCCGCTCTTCGTAACGACGTCGAGAATGCCGCCGCCACCGCGGCCGTACTCCGGCAGGTAACCACCGGTGATGATGCTCGTCTCTTTGATGAAGTCGATGCTGAGCGGCGTACCGTTGTACCCGAAACCCGGGTCGTTCACGGTCATGCCGTCGATCATGTACATGTTCTCGGGCGACGACGTGCCCGCGATCGATGCACCGAAGTGATCGTTGTGGACACCGGGTGCGATTTCCGCGAGTTGCTCGAATGAACGGTTCGCACCGCCTTTGCCCGTGGGCGGCGCGACCGGAACACGACTGATGAAGTCCTGATCGATCGTCACGCCTTGCCGCGCGCTCCCGACGTCGATCGTCGGCGCCTTTCCGACGACTTCGACCTCGGCCGCTTGAAGCGTCTCCGGCAACAACTGCGCGTCGACACGGAGAGTGACGGTCGAACGCAACGGAATGTCTTTGTGCTCGTACGGCCGATAGACGTCCGCTTCATAACGCAAGCTGTAATCGCCAGGCGGTAGGTTCGGGATGCGGAACGAGCCGGTTTCGTCCGTCACCACCGTTTGTTCGCCCTGAAGTGCGGGCGAAGTTGCAGTCACGACGACGTCCGAGATCGGTTTGTTCGTCGCTGCGTCGGTGACTTTGCCGGTGAGAGTCGAGGCGCCAATCTGCGCGCGAACCAGGCTCGGGAGCCAGGTTGCTGCAGCAACCATGACGCTCAGAACTACCGACTGTAGCTTACGGCTGCGGCGCAAAACTAAGTTCATATACAGGCCGTGTGAGATTGAGATCTACGCGGGCTTGGATTCCGGACTGTTTCAAACAACGCGACTTGTTATGGCGTGTTGCTAACGCACGTGTTTCCGAGCTTCTGCCTAATGTCGAGAGGACACTACTCCCATGCCTATGCCAATGAAACGGTCACCGTGAAGTGACTCGCGGCGCGTTGACTCGCGGCGCATGTGCAAACTGATCTCACTCGCGTAGCGCTGTGGCAGGTTTGCAGATTGCCAAGCTTCGGCTATCCGCGTTAGAACACATGTCTCGAGGAAACGCGGTTTCCAGGTGCATGGATGTTCGATTCGGTTCTGTCGAAGTCACGAGCGCCACAAGGAAACATCGCTGGTCTTGGACTGACGCTCGCGGTGTGTGCGGCGATCGTAGTCATCGTCGTATTGCTTCCGTCGGCGAAGCGAATACAAACTGCCAAGCCTGTCGACGTCACGTTCGTCGCGTCGCAACCGGCAGGACCGAGCGCGCAGCCTGCAGCGGCGCCGGCACCTGCCGCCGCTGCTGCAGCACCCGCGCAAACGCAGCCAGTGCAGCGTAAGCCGCTGATCAAGAAGCCGGACGTCGTCAAGCCCGTGCCAATGCCGGACCCCGTACCGGTTCCAGTTCAAGCGGAGCCGACGCCTGCGCCGCAGCCAGTAGCGACGCCGGATCCTGGAGCGACGGGCGTACCCGGTGGAACGCAAGGCGGTGTCGCATCGGGCACTGTCGGTGGCACGGTCGGCGGTACCGTCGGTGGTGTTCGCGGCGGCGTAGGCCAGGGGAGTGGAACCTCGGCGTTACCCTTCGGCCAAGGCATGACGCGGCCGACTCAAATCGCAGGCAAGCCACCGGAGTACAACCGCGAGGCACTCGCAGCGCGAGTTGCGGGCAAAGTGTTGGTACGTTGTGTCATCACCGTTCGCGGAAACGTCGAAGACTGTAAGATCATCAAAGGCGTACCGATGCTCGACAAGATCACTGTCGACGCGCTGTTGAACAGTCGGTTCACGCCGGTCCTGTATCAAGGTCGTCCGGAAGCCGTTCAGTACTTGTTCACGTTCAACTTCAAACTGCCCTAGCCGATCTGGCTGGACTGCGAGGTACAGATGTCCTTTCGAATATTCGACCTGTGGGCCACCATGGGCGTGTTCGCCAAGAGCGTCATCATCGTGATGCTGCTGATGGCGCTCGCTTCGTTGTTCGTGACATGTGAGCGCGTCGTCGTGTTCATTCGCGCGCGCAATGCATCTCGCAAATACGCGGCGAAGGTGGCCCAAACCCTCGGCAGCGGTCGGCTGCAGAGCGCTGCCGCGGGTAGCGGCGATGTCGGCTATCTCGGTCGGGTCATCGAAGCTGGTATCAGTGCGTTTCAGACGAGCCCCTCACGCGACGAGCAGTTCACCGTCGAGACGGTCGCGCGCGCGCTCGAACGCCAAGCGCAGCGTGAGATTCAGCTGCTCAAGCGCGGGCAAGGTTTGCTCGGCACGGTCTCGTCGACGGCCCCGTTCGTAGGGCTACTCGGCACGGTCATGGGCATCGTGACTGCGTTCGAGCAGATGGCCGCGAGTGGCTCGGGTGGTCTGGCTACGGTTTCGGCGGGTATCGCGGAAGCGCTCGTCACGACCGCGCTCGGACTGCTGGTCGCGATCCCGGCTGTGTTCGCGTTCAACTTCTTGCAGAGTTGGATCGACGCGCGCGCGGTCGACCTCGCCGAGTCGTCGAACGAGTTTCTCGACTTCGTAGCGCGGCAGTTTCATCGACCGGCGGCGACCCCGACCGACGTGGCGAGCTGAGCCATGGCGTTTTCGGGGCCTTCGCGCGGAGTCAAAAACGACATCAACGTCACGCCGCTCGTCGACGTGGTGCTCGTGCTGTTGATCATCTTCATGGTCGTGACGCCGATGCTCGAGCGCGGCATGAATGTGAACTTGCCGAAGGCGCACACGAGCGATCAGGAAGAAGACTCCGAGGCGTTGATCATCTCGGTGATGTCGGATCGCTCGATCTGGTTCGACACGACGCGCGTCACGCCGGAAGGCTTGAGGGCGCGGCTCGCCGACTACGTTCGCACCGATGCGCATCGCAAGATTTTGATCAAAGGTGATGACTCGCTGCGGGTCAAAGACGTGCGCGCCGTGATGGCCGAAGCCAAGGCGGCTGGTGCGAAGGGCGTCTCGCTCGCGGTCGAACAGCGGAAGCCGCAATGAAGACCAGGCACAAGCCGATCGTGGTTCGACTGCAAAACGAACCGAAGAGCGCGATCAACGTCACGCCGCTCGTCGACGTGGTGCTCGTGCTGCTGATCATCTTCATGGTCGTGATGCCCCTGCTCGAGCGTCAACTCGTCGTGCGGATCCCGGCGGAGGAGCAAGCCGACACGCAAGCCGAGCCACCACCGGAGCAGATCGTCGTGCGCGTCGCGAGCTCGGGTGCGTTCACGATCAATGGCGAGGCGGTCGAAGCCAGCGCCTACGTGAAGACCTTGCAGACGCACCTTCTGCCGCGGACGGCTGCAGACCGAGTCGTGTTCGTGACGCCGGAGGACGAAGCGCAGTACAAAAAGCTCGTCGAGGCGCTCGATGGCGCGCGCGAGGCCGGCGCCGAGACGCTCGGCATGCTTACCGACCAGCCGTCGCAATGAACTCTTCGACGAACTTCGATCCTGGGTTCTGGGCGAGGTCCGCCCACGTTCCGCGCTGCGTGATCCGGCCGGCTTCGAGAACGGCGATCCGGGAGCCGAGCTGTTGTGCATCCGCTGCATCGTGCGTGACGACCAACGTGGGCAAACCGAGCTCGCGTAGATAGCGCGACAGAAACTCGCGCACTTCGCGTCTCGCGTGGACGTCGAGCGCCGCGAGTGGCTCGTCGAGCAGCAGGGCTTGGGGCCGCACGCAGAGCGCGCGTGCGAGGGCGACGCGTTGCTTCTCGCCGCCCGAGAGCCCGCGCGTGCGGCGCTCCGCCAGCTCACTGATCGCGAGATCGCGGAGCACTGCCGCTACCCGCTGCGCTCGCTCCTGCCGCTCGATTGCAGCCGAGCTCGCGAGCGCAAATTCCACGTTCTCGCGCACAGTCAGGTGTGGAAAGAGCGCGTAGTCCTGCGGGACGTAACCGAGGCGCCGGTGCTCGAGTGGAACATCGATGCCGGCTGCGGTGTCGACGAGTACGGCGCCGGCGACTTCGATCCGTCCGCGCTCCACCGGCGATACGCCGAGGATCGACGAGAGCAAGCTCGTCTTGCCTGCGCCGTTCGGCCCGATGATCACGAGTGGGCCCGGACCGGTCTCGAGCTCGACGTCGATTTGCAACGCGCCGATCCGCGATTCGATGCGCAACGTGAGGCCTCGCGCGATCACGGCGTCATCTCCCGCTCGCTCCAGCGTCGCAGCACGGAGCGCACGAAGATCAAGAGCCCGAACGCGACCACGACGAGCACCACCGACAGCGCTTGGGCCGCGCGCAAGTCGATTTCGAGCGCGGTGTAGATCGCGAGCGGCAACGTCTGAGTCCGCCCCTCGAAGTTGCCGGCGAACATCAACGTTGCCCCGAATTCGCCGAGCGCCCGCGCCCAGCTCAGCGCTGCGCCTGCGACGAGCCCCGGTGCTGCGAGCGGCAGCGCAATCCGACTGAATACCCGTAACGGCGTCGCGCCGAACGTCCTCGCCACCACGATCAGGTTCGGATCGATCCGCCGAAATGCGCTGGTTGCGGCTTGTACGAAGAACGGGGCAGACACGAAGACTTCGGCCATCACGACCGCTGCGGTCGTGAAAGGCAGCGAAACTCCGAGTGGGTAGAGCAGGCTACCGAAAAGCCCGCGCCTTCCGAACGCGAGCAGCATTGCGACGCCTGCGACGGCCGGCGGGATCACGATCGGCAGTTGCACGATCGTCTCGATCGCGCGCGCGAATCGCCCACGCGAACGCGCAAGTGTCCATGCGAGCGGCGTTCCGAAGAGCACGACGAGCACGAGACTGGAAGTCGTGGTCAGGAGCGAGAGCCGCAGGGCGGGCCACACCAACGGTTCTCGCAGACCGGCTTCGAGACTCGCGACGGTCGCGGTCGCGATCAGCGCGAACAGCGGCGCCGCCAGGAAAAAGACCAAGATGCCGCCGCTGATCGCGAGTGCGCGCTGTTCGGTGCGTAGGCGCGGGTCGGCCACGTGGTTACTTCGCGGGCGCTGCGCCGCTTGGAGCTGCAGCCGCTGGTTCGCCGGGCGGTAGGAAGCCGGCGCTCTGCAGCGCTCGCTGGCCGAGCTCGGACTGCACGAGCTTCACCCACTGTTCGGCGAGCCTCGGGTGTGGTGCATCGGTGACGACCGCGATCGGATACTCCGCGATCACGTTGATGTCGGGCGGGATGTCGACCACCGTGACGTTCTCTTTGCCTTCTTTCAACGACAAGGCATCGGTGCGGTAGACGATGCCGGCGTCGGCTTCGCCCAAGCTGACCTTCGCGAGCACCTGCCGCACGTTCAGCTCGCGGGACACCACTTTCGCGAGCGTTTGTTCCGCGAATTTCTTGCCGAACTTCTCCGAGGCGCGGTCGAGGATCTGCAGCGTGTAGCGGCCGATCGGCACTTCAGGCACGCCGATCACGAGCTTCTTCAGCTTCGGCAAATCCGCGATGCCCTTTAGCTTCTTCGCGCTTTCTTTCGCGACGACGATCACCGGCTCGTTGCGCGCGAACAACGCAGGGTCTTTGACGCGCCCGGCTTTGAGCAACTCGCCCATGTGCTTTTGATCGGCCGAGGCGAACACATCGACCTGCGCACCCTGCTCGAGCTGCGTCCGCAGCTCTTGGGTACCGGCGAAGTTCAGCGTGACCGTGATCCCGGAGTTCGCCGCCTTGAACGCGTCACTCAACGTCGTGAACGCGTCACGCAACGAAGCCGCCGCGAACACGACGAGTTGTTCTTCTTTGGCCGGTACGGGGGCCGGTGCCGGTTCGGGCGCGGCGGCTGGTGCCGGTGCCGGTGGTACTGGGGCGGACTCCTGTTTCGCCCCACCGCAGGCGAGCAACAAGAACGTCGAAAGAATCAGTGCTCGGACAAACACAGATTGACCCGCCGCTGGCTTGTTCTTCGGCTCCGTGGCGCTCGCGCGCGAACTCGAAATACGAAGAGTATTCCCTCGTACGCGCGCGGGCACCACGAAGCCGAAGCCCTGCGCCATCGACAGGTCAATCTGTATTTGTCCGAGCACTGGCGAACGTCGGGTGAACATCGCGACTCCTTTGTTAAGCAGATAGGTCGGTAACGCGATCACCGGACGTGCGCGCGTCGTACCCCAAAGACTCGAGCTCACGGCGGAACGCCCCGGATGCCACTTCGTCCAGCAGACGTCGCACGCGCAAGTCGTTCAACTCGGCAACCGGCAATACGAGGTCGTAGCGCTCTGCCGAGAGCGGCAAAAACTCGAGCCCGAACGCGAGCGCCGCATCGCGCGAGACGATGCCGCCGTCGGCTGCGCCCATCGCGACCGCACACGCGGCTTCGAGCTGGCCGCTCGCCCGGACCCGGGCTGAACGTGCGAGCGACAGCGGTAAGCCGGCGTGCCGCAGCTCCGCTTCGAGCACGCGTTGTGCACCTGAACCCGACTCGCGTGTCACGAGGCGCAGCTCACGGCGGCCGAAGTCGGCGATGCTCCGAATGCGTTTCGGATTTTTCGCGGCGGTGACGAGACCGACTTCCCAGCGTGCGAGCGTGATCAGCGCGAGCGGTCGCGTGCGAGCGAGCGTCCGTACCTGGCGCAGATCCGCCGCGCCCGTTTCCGGGTCTACGAGGTGCACGCCCGCGAGATGCGTCTGCTCGCGCGCGAGCGCGTCCATCGCCGCCGTGCTCGTTCGCGACAACCAGAGGCAGCGCCCCGAACCTGATCCCGCGCGGGAGTTCAGCCGATCTGCGAGAACCCCGAGCCCAGCAGCGCAGCCCATCACCACGAACGTGCGCTCGAGCTCGGACGTCGGCCGCATTGGTTGGACGGCGATCCATCCACGCGCTGTCCGCGACCCGCGCCCGGCCGTCACGAGACCATCGGCGGCATGCCGTATGTCGCTGCGGTCGAGCGGGTGCGCGACCCAACGACCTGCCACGCGGGCGAGAGCGACCCGCGGACCGAGCGCGCTGCTCGCCGGCTCGGCCGACACGGACTCCGCGGCCGGCTGTGTGAACAAATCCTCGACCCGGCAGTCGAGCGCCTGCGCAACGCGGAGCGCGACGTCGACCGCGGGTGTAGCGCGACCCGTCTCGATCGCGCCCACGCTCTGGCGGGTCAGCCGCGCGGCTTCGGCCAGTGCAACTTGCGAGAGCCCGCGCGACTCACGCAGCGCGCGCACCTGATTTTGCAACGGCTTCGCCATGCCAAGTTGTCTTTACATGACGTCGCGCAGGCTTTCCAGCACGCTGCTCGAGTCGCGGCCCCTGGATCCTGGCTAGAGCGCGTCTCGGCGAATCGATGACGACTCCGGCCTAGCGAGCCGGCAGCTCGTGCTAGATTCGTCAGCGCTGTGAAGGCACCGCCGGAGACGAGCCAGCTTTGTTACTCGCTGCGAGTGGTCACGCCATTCGTACGACTGCTGCGTAAGTATCCAGCGATCCCCGCCGAGTTGCTGGCTCCGCTCGAGGCGCTGGACCCCGACGAGCGCGTGCCGATTTCCACCGTGCACGAGCTACTCGCCGGCGCGATCGTCCTGACTGGCGACGAAGACATCGGGCTCAAAGCCGCGCGCGAGATCGCGCCGGGCGACTACGGGGCACTCGAATACGCCGCGCGCTCGGCCGCGACCTGGGGTGATGCCGCCAATGCGACCGGCCGCTACATGCGGCTGATCAACGACGCACTTCGATTCTCGGTCCACGTCGAAGCCGAGCGCGTGATCATCCAGCTCGACAGCGTGGTTCCGTTGCCGCGCGGCCCAGCCGACTTTCAATCCGGTGCGTTTCACATCAGCTCGCAACACTTTTGGGAATCGCCGGAGCCGCTCGAATACGAGGTGTGGTTCACGCATCCCGAGCCGCCCAATCGGCGCGAGTACGAGCTGACGTTTCCCGGCGCCGTGTTTCGCTTCGGAGCGCCGTTCAGCGGATTTACCGCGCCGGCCCACTACCTGACGACACCGGTACGGAGCGCCGATCCGAACTTGCACGCATTGATCCGCAAGCACGCCGAAGCGATGCTGGCCGAGCTCCCGCGCGCGCACAGTCTCACTGAACGCGTTCGCGCGCTTCTCGCCGAGCAGCTCGCACAAGGCACGCCGGGCCTCGGGCAGATCGCACGGCAGGTCAGCATGAGTGAACGCACGCTCGCACGGCACCTCGAAGACGAGGGCACGACGTACAAGGCGCTGCTCGAAGACCTGCGCCGCCGCTTGGCGCTGCGCTACGTCCGCCGCTCGGAGCTGTCGTTTTCCGAGATCGCGGGCTTGCTCGGGTTTTCGCAGACCGCCGCGTTTCATCGCGCGTTCCGGCGCTGGACTGGGCGTACACCGCTCGACTACCGGCGCTCGCCGCTCGATCCCGAAGGCCCGATCAACACCTAGTCAGTGGTGCGACGGAGGCAGCTCGAGCACCGCGCACGTGCCGGCTCCGCTCGCCGACTCGACACTCAGCTGGCCGCCGAGGTACGCCATCCGACGCTCGATGCTGAACAGGCCGAAGCCTGAACGGTTGCGAGCATCACGCGGCAAGCCGCAGCCATTGTCACGCACACACACGCGCAGCCGGCCGTCGCCGCTGGTAGCTGCAGAGACTTCGACCTCGGTCGCGCGCGCATGTTTGGCCACGTTGGCAAGCAGCTCGTTCACCGAGTGAAAAACCGGTTCACGCCAGGCGGTCGGGACGCGTTCCCACTCGCTACCGGGAATCACTTTCGCGGCGAGTTGCCAGCGCTCGCGACTGCGCTCGACCAGCCACTCCAGCGCTTCCCCGAGCCCTAGATCGCGCAGTACGGGCGGGCATAGATCGATCGTCAGATCGCGCGTGCGTTCCATCGCCGAGCTCGCGAGCTCGAGCGCCGCTTCCAGCTGCCGCGAGAGCTCCGGCTCGACGCTGCGCCCTCGAGCGCTCTCGAGCTGCAACCGACAGGCGTAGAGTGTCTGGCCGATCTCGTCGTGCAACAAGCCGGCGATGCGCGCCCGTTCGTTCGCCTCGGTTTCGATCAGCTGCGTCGACAAGCGCTCGAGCTGCTGTACGTAGCGAGCCTTGTCACGTTCACTCGCTTCCCGCGCTGCGAGCTCGTGCATCGCGTCTCGCCAGCGTCGCATCGCGAACCAACCCGCCGCGAGAACCGCGAGGCCCGAGCCGAGGATCAGGTCGTCGAGCTCGAAGTGCTCGAGCGGGCGAAGCGCGTTCGTGACGCGTTCGGCTGTGTCGTACTCCACGAAGCAGAGCGCTCCGAACAACACGGTCAAGACTGCGAGCACGCCGTCGCGAGCCGCGCGCTGGCGCGTCAGCAGCGGTGGTTTCGCAGCCGGGCGTTCGGGCTCGGTCACGGGATTTCTTTCGCAGGCTCGCCGAGGCTCGCCACGCGCTCGAACAACTCCGCGCGACTATCGGCGCCGAGCTTGCGCGAGCCGCGCGCTGGCGCGTCAGCAGCGGTGGTTTCGCAGCCGGGCGTTCGGGCTCGGTCACGGGATTTCTTTCGCAGGCTCGCCGAGGCTCGCCACGCGCTCGAACAACTCCGCGCGACTATCGACGCCGAGCTTGCGCGAGACGCGCGCGCGATACGTGTCGACCGAGCTCTTCGTGATGCCGAGCTCGACTGCGATCTCGCGGCTCGTCCGACCGGCCACGATCATGCGGACGATCTCTTGTTCGCGCGCGCTGAGCGCTGCCGCCGTCCGCGGCGAGGCCTCCGAGGCTCTGCGTTCGCTCACGGCTTGACCCGCATTCAGGCTTCGAATCGCGCGCACCAGCTCGTCGCTACTCGAGCTTTTGCCGAGATACCCGTGGGCTCCGGCTGCGAGCGCAGCGCGCCGGTAGTGCGGGTCCTCGTACATCGAAAGCACGAGCACGCGAACGCGCGGGCAACACTCGCGGAGCTTGCGAATCGCCGCGGCGCCGCCGAGGCCGGGCATGCGCATGTCGAGCAGCACCAGGTGCGGGTCGGACGTGCGTGCGGCCGCGATCGCTTCGTCCCCGTTTGAGGCCTCTGCGACTACGCGCATGTCCTGCTGATCGGACAGCACGCGAACGAGACCCTCACGCACAACGGCGTGGTCGTCTGCGATCAGGATGCGAATCCGGCTCATGAACGGCTTCGTTCTAACAGGCGGACTGGGCCGAGTCACGGCGCTGCTTGCGGTTGCGGAACCAGTAAGGCGAGGGCTGCTAGCGCCTCACGGACGTGGCAAGCCGCGTCCGCAGAGTTGCGAGGCGCGCAACGCGCTTCGCTGTTCTCAACCCAGCTTGCGGAAGTCTGGCGGCCGGCGTTCCGCAAATGCGCGAAACGCTTCGGCGGCTTCCGGGCTCTTCAAGCGCTCGCTGAACAACGCGCCTTCGCGAGCCATCACGCCGCTGATCGCTTCCGAATCGCGCATCAGCTTCTTCGTCGCTACCACGCTCTCGAGCGGGCGCAATGCGAGCGCTTCAGCCGCGGCGAGGGCTCGCGGGCGAACCTCGGCGCGAGGCAATGCTGCGTTGGCGATGCCGTATGCGAGCGCAGTCTTGCCATCGATCGCCTCGCCGAGCGCGAACATGGCAAAGGCGCGCGCGTGACCGATCCGCGCCGGCAACAGCAGACTCGAAGCCGCTTCCGGGACGAGCGCCAAGTTCACGAACGGAACCGAAAGCTTCGCGTCTTCGGCGACAAACACGAGATCACAGTGCAGGAGCATCGTCAGCCCGACTCCGACGGCGTGCCCCGACACTGCAGCCACGAGCGGCTTCTGCGCCTTGCCGAGCTGGGTGATGAAGTCGAACCCGCGCATCTCACTCCGCGGGCGCGTGCCGCTGGCGACGGCAGCGAAGTCGTTGATGTCGTTTCCGGCCGTGAAAACGTCGCCCTCCGCCTCGAACAAGACCGTGCGCACGTTGCGATCCGAGTCGGCGCGGATCAGCGAATCTGCGAGCGTGACGTACATCGCGCTCGTGAGCGCATTCTTCTTTTCAGGCCTCGCGAGGGTCAGGCGCATGATGCCGCCTTCGACGGTGACGCGGACGTGTTCGGTCATGGGTGGGCTCCTCTCCCGAGACGTAGCATGGTCGCCTGCATCGTGTCGCGCCGTCGTAGGCGTTCGCCCGACGCGGACGCCTCAAGCCATCTGCCCGGTGATCCGATATCGTTTCGATCACGAAGGTGCGCGCGGATAACCTCGGATGGAAGGCTGCCTGCGGGCGAGGTGGTGATGGGCGGAAGGACGGAGCCGTGACGACGCAGGCCGCCGGCGACGGGCCGCCATCGATCGCCGACGAGTCGCGCTCGAAAGTGCCGCGCGTGCTCCTGGTCGAGGACCATCAGATCAACCGGGAGATGATCGCGCGCCAGCTCAGCCACCTCGGTTGCGAGGTCGAGATCGCAGAAGACGGAATGCAAGCCTGCGTGGCCGTGCTCAAGACGCACTTCGATCTCGTGTTCATGGACTGTCAGATGCCGCGCGTCGATGGCTTTCAAGCGGCGCGTTCGATCCGCGAGCACGAACGCAGCCATCAGCTGCGACGAGTGCCGATCGTGGCCGTGAGCGCGAGTTTCTTGCCGCCGGATCGCGAGCGCGGAATCGCGGCAGGCATGAACGAATTCGTGACGAAGCCGGTGACGCTCTCACAACTGCGCACGCTCCTCGAGTGCTACGTGAACGGCGCGGCTGCCGAGTCGGGGCCGATCGCGAAACAGCCGGAGCAGGCGCCCGCCACCACGCAAACCACGCAGACCACACAAACATACGCACGTCCGAGCGCACAGCTGCCGAGCGAACCGGTGCTCGATCTCGCGGCTCTCGCTGGTTTGCGCGCGTTATGCCGGCCCGGTCGCCCGAACCTCGTCATCCACTCGATCACGGACTATCTGCAGTCGTCGCCCGCGCGGATTGAACAGCTGCTCACCGAGATGCGTGGTGGCAATCCTTCGAAGGGCGAGATCGCGCACGGCTTGAAGAGCATCAGCGCGACGCTCGGCGCGGTCGAGCTGGCGCAGACGTTGGGGCGAATCGAATCCGCGCAGCGCTCCGGTGTGCGCGCGCAAGTGGCGTCCGAGCTGCAGTCGTTGCGTACTCAGTACGCGCGATCGTGCGCCGCGCTCGAACAAATCCTGATCGCGGAGCGGCAGATCGAGGAGGGTTCCGCGTGACGCGCGCCGGTGATCCGGATCTGATCCTCGTCGTGGACGACGATCGGGCGATGCGGACGATCGTGAAGGAAGTCCTGCTCACTGCGGGCTTTCAAGTGATCGAGGCGGACGACGGACTCACGGGGCTCGAGCTGTATCGCGAGCGTGAGCCCGACGCAGTACTGCTCGACGTCATGATGCCCGGCATGGACGGCTACGAAGTGTGCCGGCGCATTCGTTCGCTGGTCGAGTCGAATGCGGTGCCGATCCTGATGATGACCGGTCGCGACGACGTCGAGTCGATCGACACGGCGTACCATGCCGGCGCGACGGACTTCGTCACGAAGCCGGTTCCGTATGCGCTGTTGCCGTACCGCTTGCGTTACTTGCTGCGCGCGGCGGAGTCGCTGCGTCGCGAGCGCGAGGGCGCCGAACGGCTCGCGCGCGCGCAACGCACGGCACGGCTCGTCCAATGGGAACATCAGATGGCGGACGGTTCGTTCCGCTGGTCCGACGAAGTGACCGAGGTGTTCGGCATCGAGCGTGAGAGCGGCACACAAGGCGTGAACGCGCTCTTGCGTTGGGTCCATTCCGATGATCGCGCGATGGTGGAACAAGCGCTCGCGTCGTTCACGCCGCACTCGCTCGACTATCGGATGGTGCTGCCGGACGGCCGCGAGCGCATCGTGCATCACGAAGCGGAGTGGGTCGACGAAGAGGACCGGCTCACACCGCGCTTGCTCGGTGCGGTTCAGGACATGACGGAGCGCTGGCTCGCGGAGCGGCGGGCGGCACAGCTCGCGTACCACGACGCGTTGACCGGGTTGCCGAATCGCACGTATTTGCGCAACTACCTCGCGCACCTGCTCGAAGCGAACGATCGTAGAGACGAGTCCGTCGCGGCGCTCGCGATCGAGCTGAACGGCTTCACGCGCGTGAACGACCTGCACGGTCACGTCGTAGGCGACAAGCTGCTCGTCGAAGTCGTTGAACGTCTGCGTGAGTGCTTGCGCGCGCACGATTCAGCGAATGTCTCGAACTCGAACTCGTCTGCACCCGGCTCGGAGGCCGCGGAAGCGACGCAGCTGGTCGCGCGGACCGGAAGCGACGAGTTCATCGTCGTGCTGTCGCGGCACGCCGGTGCGGAGAGCTCGGCGTCGCTCGCGCAGCGGATCGTCGATCGCATCACCGACATCTACACGTTTCAAAACTCGGAGCTCGTGCTCTCGGTGAGCCTCGGAATTGCGATCTACCCCGAGGCCGGGCGCACCGCCGACGAGCTGATTCAGCATGCGGGCGCAGCGATGCATCACGCGCGCGAAGCCGGAAAAAACCAGTATCAAATCTTCATGCACGTGCTGCAGGATCGCGTCTTGCGGCGCATGCAACTCGAACGCGGGTTGCGTAGCGCGCTCGCTGCTCGCAGCGGCAAGACACCTTCGGAGCTGGCCGTGCACTTCCAGCCGCGCATCTCACTGCCGTCGTACGAGGCGAAGGGTGTGGAAGCGCTCGTGCGCTGGACGTCGCCGACTTTGGGCCAAGTGTCACCCGCGGAGTTCATTCCGATCGCGGAAGAGACAGGATTGATCGTGGAGCTCGGTGAGTGGGTGCTGCGAACTGCCTGCGAGACGATATTGGGCCTCGGCCTGGACGTGGATTTGTCGGTGAACATCTCGCCGCGCCAATTTCTCGAGCAGGGTTTCGTGCACCAGGTCGCGGAGGTGCTGAAAGCAACGGGCTTTCCGATCTCACGCCTCGAGCTCGAGATCACCGAAGGCGTCGTTATGCAAGGCAGCCAGCAGAGTCATCACGTCATGGAGGAGCTCAAAGCGATGGGCGCTCGGATCGTGCTCGACGACTTTGGTACCGGCTACTCGTCGCTCAGCTACCTCGTGCGATTTCCGATCGACACATTGAAGATCGACCGATCGTTCGTCACCGGGCTGCCGTCGCAAAAAAACGTCTCGGTCGTCGCCGCGATCATGGCGCTCGCACGCGGTCTCGAGATGCATGTCGTCGTCGAAGGCGTCGAGACGCAAGAGCAGCTCGACCATTTCGTGCCGTTCGGCCACCTCGAGATTCAGGGCTACTACTTCAGCAAGCCGCGGCCGGCCGACGAGCTGAAACAGTGGCTGCTCGAGCGCCAAGCGGCCGCGAAGGTGTCGACCGGATAGCTGCTTGCGCTTGACGTTCGCGCGCCGAGGACTGAAAGTCAGCGCGTGAAAAGGCTGTGCGTATTCTGTGGTTCGTCGTTTGGAAACGATCCCATGTATGCGGACGCTGCGCGCGGTCTCGCCGATGCGATGCACGCCCGTGGCATCGGGCTCGTGTATGGCGGCGCGCATGTCGGTTTGATGGGCGTGCTCGCCGATACGCTGTTGCAGCGCGG
>Ga0193752_1000281_pt1 | contig 55152 bp, 39 predicted proteins | sample H1c1metaG_FD_144924 | JGI IMG/M metagenome (GOLD analysis project Ga0193752, IMG submission 144924) | Soil microbial communities from a riparian zone of the East river system, Colorado, United States - H1c1 | ecosystem: Environmental > Terrestrial > Soil > Riparian zone | place: USA: East River...
GTGGGGATGAGGCCCGCATCGACCGGTGTGTAGCTCTCGGCAGGGATCATGAGGACATGATCGAGCGCGCTGCGCGCGGCACCCTCACCCGCCAGGTTCCAGTACGCGTGATTCGTGATGTTCACGATGGTCGGCGCGTCGGTGGTGGCGCGGTATTCGATGGTGAGCTCGGTTCCCTTGAGCGAGTACGTGGCGAGAGCGGTGAGCTTGCCCGGGTAGCCCATGTCGCCGTCGGGGCTCACGTACCGCAGAGTGACGCTCGCATCTGTGCCTTCGCCAGTCTTCACGACGTCCCACAGTGCCTTGTCAAAGCCGCGGTCGCCGCCGTGCAGCGCATTGCCGTTGTTGTTACGGGGCGTCTGGTACCTCTTGCCGTCGAGCGTGAATGCGCCCTTCGCAATGCGGTTCGCGAAGCGTCCGACGGTGGCGCCGAAATACTCCGGCTTGCGCAGGTAATCTTCGAGCTTCGGGCTGCCGAGCGTGATGTCCGCGCCTTTGCCGTTCTTGTCCGGCAGCACGAATGACTGCAACGACGCGCCGTAATTGATGACCACCGCGCTTACGCCGGGTCCGCCGTGCAGCGTGATCGCCTCGACCGCGCGGCCATCCGGCAGCTTGCCGAATTCCGCACGCGTGGTGGCGGGCGAGAGTCCGAACGCGTCGCTGGCAACGAACGTCAGCGCGACCAGCGCGCCAAGTATCCTGATATTCATCATTTCCCCACGTTCCAGAACTAACTAGTGGCTGTCGCGCGGCAGTCCCATGGTCTGCGCGATGCGCTGATACTTCACCGCGGATTCGATCACTGCGCCGCCCTCGAACTGCCCGGTGATGTCGCGGTGGATCTCCTGCCACGGCGTCTGAGCAGATGCAAGCTCGAACCCGCCCGCCTGCTCCATGTCTCGGCGGCGCTGATCGAACTCCGCGGCAGTCAGCAGTGCATTCACTTCACGGCGGTTCAGATCCACGCGCACGCGGTCACCGGTGCGCAGCAATGCGAGTCCGCCGCCCGCGGCTGCCTCGGGCGATGCGTTCAGGATCGACGGCGATCCCGACGTGCCGGATTGCCGGCCATCGCCGATGCAGGGCAGCGCATCGACGCCGGCGCGGATCAATGCGGCCGGCGGCCGCATGTTCACGACCTCCGCGCCGCCCGGATATCCGATGGGCCCGGTGCCACGCACGACTAGCAGCGTACGCTCGTCGATTCCGAGCGTCGGATCATCGATGCGCGCGTGATAGTCCTCGGGGCCATCGAACACCACGACGGCGCCTTCGAATGCATTAGGGTCCGTGGGGTTCTGCAGGAAACGCGCGCGGAATTCCGCCGAAATCACGCTGGTTTTCATGATCGCCGAATCGAACAGATTGCCGCGTAACACCGTGAGTCCGGCGGACTTCAACAGCGGTTGGCTGAACCGGCGGATCACCTTTTCGTCGAGCGGCCGGCTGTCGGAGTAGTTCTGCTCGACAGTCTTGCCATTCACGTTGCGCGCGCCGCCATCCAGAAGTCCGGCGCGCAACAATTCACCCGCCACTGCCGGCACGCCGCCGGCCAGGTAAAAATCTTCCGCGAGATACTCCCCGGCGGGCTGGAGATTCACCAGCAGCGGGACGTCGTGGCCGTGCTCCTCCCAGTCGGCGAGTGTCAATTCGACGCCGACATGTCGCGCGATCGCATTGAGGTGGATAGGCGCATTGGTCGAACCGCCGAGCGCGGAGTTCACACGCACGGCATTAAGGAATGCCGTGCGCGAGAGGATGTCCGACGGCTTCACGTCGTCTTTTACCAGCTGGACGATCTGCCGGCCGGTGCGCCAGGCACACTCCTGCCGATCGCGGTAAGGCGCGGGAATCGCGGCCGATCCCGGCAACGACAACCCGAGCACCTCGGTCAGCGAGTTCATCGTGGTCGCAGTGCCCATCGTGTTGCAGTAGCCGGTCGACGGCGCTGACGAAGCCACCAGCGCGACGAAGCCCTGGTAGTCGATCTCGCCGGCCGCGAGCATGCGCCGCGCCTTCCATACAATGCTGCCGGAACCAACGCGTTCGCCTTTGTGCCATCCGTTCAGCATCGGACCTACCGACAGCGCGATGGCCGGAATGTTCACGGTGGCCGCGGCCATCAACGACGCCGGCGTCGTCTTGTCGCAGCCGATCGTGAGCACGATGCCGTCAATCGGATAGCCGTAAAGCACTTCGGTGAGGCTCAGGTAGGCGAGATTGCGATCAAGCCCGGCGGTCGGTCGTTTGCCGGTTTCCTGGATCGGATGTATCGGAAATTCCAGCGGAATTCCCCCCGCGTCGCGAATGCCCTGCTTCACGCGCTCGGCCAGCACCACATGATGCCGATTGCACGGGGCGAGATCGCTGCCGGTCTGCGAGATGCCGATGATCGGGCGATCTCCCTGCAGCTCCTCGAGCGACAATCCGTAATTGAGATAACGCTCGACGTACAGCGCCGTCATGTCGGGATTCGCCGGGTTGTCGAACCACGCACGCGATCGCAACCGCCCGCGCTCTGCCCTTGCTGTCATTCGCCCCTCGTCCTAACCCAGCTGATAAAACCTATATATCAGATAAATGAGCCCTCAAACAGGTACAGTGAGAACTGGGTGTAAGTCAGGTTTGTGGTTCGGCGCAGGCGCGCGAGCCACACATAGCCTCCAGCCCTCACCGGATCTTCAGGGCTTTGGCTTCTGGGCCGTCAATTCGGCGTACATCGCATCGAGGTTTGACGTCCGCTCCCGGCTGTTGGGATGCCGGTTGGCAGGCGTCGTCACGATGTCATAGGCCAGCACCGTGGCATCGAGACCGTCCTCGGTCTTCTCGTCGCGATTTTTCTTTTTGGACTTCTTCCGCGCCTGCTTCGCCTCTGCATCGGCGACCAGCGCGCGTTGATCCGCCTGCAGCTTCGCGGCATTCGTTTCCTGTTCGAGCTCTTCCTTCGTCGGCGGCACCAACTCTTTCAGGAACGCGCGAATCGAGGCTGCGAGTTTTGCATTGTCCGCATACGACTCACCCAGGATGCGTGCCGCGCATGCATCGGCCTGCAGCTCTTGATCCATGTGATGACGGATGTACTGATCCTTGTCGATTTTCACTTTGGCCAACACGGCATCGGGATGACTGCCGGCGTTGACGATGGACTTGAGATCCTCGGCGGTCTCGAATGAATCGATTATCAGGCCCTGGAGCTCGCGCGTTTCGTGCCGCTTGAGTACGTGCGAGATCTCGTGGGCGACCGCGAAATAGGCTTTGTCCAGTTGCTTGCGGTCCTTGAGCAGTCCCACGTCCAGATAGAGAAATCCGCCGGGCCGCGCGAGCGCATTGCGTCCCGGCTGCTTCAGGATGAATAGTTTGAAGGTGTAGTCATGCGGCGCGTTGATGCCCCGCTTGGCGTCTTCCAGGATCTTGTCGGCGATCGGGTAGTACTTTTTGCCTTCGGCTTTCTCCCGGTCGAGAATCAATGTCTCCTTATCGTGGAGTCTCTGCCCGTACATCGTTTCGACGTTCATCGGCAGCCAGTTCATGCGTTTGGCCTGCAGCCGGGTCTTTTCCGGAATTTCCTTCGCATCGGGCGTAGAGCCGTGGTTGACGACCCGGTCCTTGAGCCCGCCTAACATCCCGCCGATCGCGTCCTTGGCCAACTTGCCCAGGTTGTCGCTGATCTTGAAAGGCTCGACGATCGTCGCGCATTGCTGATCGACCACGACGAGGGACATCTTTGCGGCATTGGCCTGCTGTAGCGGTGACGCGGCACCCAATGCCACGAGCGATGCGCACAGCCCGAGCGTGAGCGGGAAGATCCGGTTCCATCCCTGGAACATGGTCACGCCCCGATCTTTTCGCGCAGCTGGGCGAGCCGCAGGTCACGCGCCGCGTAAGAGCCGTCTTCGTCGAATACCGCGGCTTCCATCAGCAGGCGAACTTCTTCGTCGGAGTATTTTTGGTGGATGGCCTCGATGGCTTGCTGCACCTGGGGCTTCTGCAGGGCGCTATCTACCTCGATTTGCGCGGCGGCGCGATCGAGGCCAGCGTTCGGCTCGAGCCTGCGGCCACCGGTCCGTGATTCATTGACCAGGCTTTGAACCGCGACGACAACGGAACTGCAATCGACATTCTCAGGAGTGGGATCTGCAAGATCCAGAAACACGAGAAGTTTTGCAAAAAATTTGTCTGTATTTCGATCTTTCGCCGGCAGTTTCTTCACCTTGGCGGCGAGGCCGTCGCACCCCGCCGAGATCGCGTGGCCTGACAAAAGCAAAACAACAGCGCTGGCACAGGCGAGCACGACAGTCCGCTTCATTTTTATTCTCCCCGTCGACATCAATGCAACATCAGGTAGGCGGCAATTATCAAGACGAGCCCCATGGCAACCCTCTTTATCACCGTCAGCGATTTTCGACCTATCCAGGGCCTCGGCCACAAGACGTTCCGCTTTTCCGACGCGACAGGAGCCGGATGCGCACCCGTCTTGCCGTGTTTCGCGATTGGTCCGAGTACCCAGGCTTCGAAGAACATGCCGAAGGCAATGGGTATCGGAGAAATCCAGATTCCCTTGTTTGCCAACAGCCATCCCGCAGCCACGGTCAGCAACAGCGTGGTCACCACCAGACCTGACATGAGCATGAAAGGGGCAATCCCCGCTACATCGCTGACTTCCGGATCGGGATCCATACTCCAGCGCGTGTAAACCTTCCAGGAGAATGCGATGACCCACCCGAGAGCGAGGGCAATCGCGAGATCAAATACGATCGCCAAAATGTGATGTACGCCTTGGTGGAATTTCGAGCAATTCTCTGACTGCCAGCACGTCGCAAATGCTGCCGCGTGTAGTTCGACGCCATAGAGCTGGCCTAGAGGAGTCGTGAAGAGATCGTCGCCGCCGTAAGCGGCGCCGAAATACACCACGCGTCCGGCATCGGGCTCTTGTGCTGGAGTCATTGGCGCGCTACCAGAATCCTGACAGCCGCCACGGGTAACGTCGCAAATTAGGGACGTCAACCCCGCGCCCGTTTTGCCCTCTGACGTCGTGATGACCGTCAATTTCCCCTTGTAAGCCCGCGGGTCGATCAGCAACTTCTTGCGCGCGACGCGCACCGACGTGGAGTCCGTATTCTCTTTGGAACCGGACGCGCGTCTGGCCGCCGTAAAGAAGGAGTGCTGGTCGAAGAAGAACATGTTGGACATGCCGAAGCGCTCCGGGATGTCCCCGTGCCCGAATGTCACGCGACCCGAGCCGCTTTCGGGCTCACTACCGCATTCCAGCTTGTGGCGCCAGATTGCATGGGCTTTCTTCAGCTTCGGATTGTCGGTCTTGAAAGGCTCGAGCAGCACCGACGACGTTCCCCGTGTGGCACTTGCCAGAATCAATTCCTGAATCGCGTCGTCTGTAATCTTCTCCGCAGAACCGGGCACGCTTTTCTCGGTTGGAGCCAGGTCTAGATCGATCACGACAAGGGAAGGATTCGCGGCGTAGATCTCTCGCAGCCGTTCCAGCAACTTGGATCGGTCCAGCGGCGAACGACCGCCAAACTCAACGTCAAATGTGGGTTCGTCGATCTCGACAACTGCGATGCGCGAGTCACCGTCCGCGGCGGGTTTCGACTCGCTCGCGAAATTCCCCATCCACAGGAACGTGTAGGAATCGAACGCATCGAAGCATGACGTGCCGAGGTGCAGTACAGCGACGCACGCCGTGACGAACAGGGTCGATGGGAAATGTTCCTTGAGGTATCCGGCAAACTTCCGGGCAGCTAACCACCGCCCCTCAGAGCCCTGCGACCCATCATTCTTTTTATTATCCAATTGTGCCGCCTCACCTTGGTCGGTCACCGCCGCGTCGCGCGTGCTTGCAACCGCCATTCACACTATCGCGATATCGCGCTCAATGCCACATCGTGCGGGCGCGTTTTAGGGTCAGGCCCATGATTTATGCCGCTCGATTGCCCTGGCCCGGCCGCGGTCCGGGGTCATCTAAACGTCAATCCGCGGGGAAGCGGCGAAAGCGGCGAAAGCGGCTCCTCGGCACGGCGTGCACCCATTTCGTGCCCATCTACCCGACTAGATTGAGCACCCTCCATCGCGGTAACGAGGCGCTCGCCGTCTTCGGTCACTTCGGCGCCGTTGAGGATTCGACTTAGGGTCGTCGCACCGTCAGCAGTTGAAGAATAGATGAATGCGAAAGACAGGGATTCAGGGTCGGACCTTGAAGGATCCCTGATCAGTACCGTCAGGAGGCTTGTGACGCGCTCGTCAGAGCTGTTTTCGGTCATTTTTACGTCATGACCCTGAAGCAGCAGCCGCTGGTCGGTGCCTTCGGAGCGCCGAAGAATGGAGTTCAGCCATTCACATCCCTGCAATACATACTCATCCGCCAATACCGGGGCGCATCCGCGGTCTGCTTCGACTTCCGTAGTTCGCACCAATGAATCGGCCCGGACACCCGACAGCCAGGGATCGTACAACCGCACACCTTCCAGACGGTTGCGGACACAGACAGACGCCGCACCCAGATTCAATGGTTTGTCCGTCTGCACGATGTACCCGTCTCTGACTTCCGGGTTGGCTAAAAAAAGGATCGAAACCAGTTGCGGGCGCGCCTCGAGTTGGCCCTCCGCTATGGCGGTTCCGGTGGCCACGATGTGTTGCCCCGCGTCTTTGAGCTTCTCCAAGGTCGTATCGATCGGCCCGCAAAATCCCGCTTCGAGGCCGTGCGCATCGACTGTCTGCAACGCTCCCAGGAGCGCAATGCTCAGCAGAATTGCTCTCATGATCGATTCCGCCTCTGCCGCCTAACATCCCATCCGGCTGTAGTGTGTCACGAGCACGAATGTCCGCGCGACTTGACGGCCCATGCGCCGAGCCGCACGCTCTCGCGCAGTGAGTCTCGTCCTGATCAGAAACGCCAACGTCTACGCGCCCGAACCGCTCGGAAATCAGCATCTGCTCATCGGCGGGGGTCGAATTCTCTGGATGGGCAACGAGTCGCTCGAACTGCCCGTTGCCCTGCGCGAAGTGTCCACGATCATCGATGCCGCGGGCCTGCGGACGATGCCCGGCCTCATCGACGGGCACGTGCACGTCACCGGCGGCGGGGGTGAAGCGGGATTTCGTACCCGTGTACCGCCAGTGCCGCTGTCGCGCTTTACCACGGCGGGGATCACCACCGTAGTAGGGTTGCTCGGCACCGACGACGTCGCGCGCGGTCCGACTGAGCTGCTTGCGACACTCTATGCATTGCGCGAGGAAGGCCTCAACGCTTACGGATACGCAGGCGGATATCACGTTCCGCCCGCAACACTCACTGGCAGCGTGCGGGGCGACCTCGTTTTCGTCGAGGCGTTGATCGGCGTCGGAGAAGTTGCAATCAGTGATCATCGCTCGAGCCAGCCGACGTGCGACGAATTGCTGCGCATCGCTTCGGAATGCCACGTCGCCGGAGTCATGACGGGAAAGGCGGGAGTGCTCCACCTGCATCTGGGCGACGGGCCCCGCGGTCTCGATCTGGTGCGGGAAGCATTGGAAAAGAGTGAGCTGCCGGCGCGCGTCTTCAATCCCACTCATGTGAACAGACGGCGCGCACTGTTCGACGAAGCGGTCGAGCTGGCGCGACGCGGATCGACCGTGGACATCACAGCGTTCCCCGTCGCAGCGGGCGAGGATGCGTATCCCGCAGCCGAAGCGCTCGAACGTTACCTGGCTTCTGGCGCGCCACCCGATCGGGTCACCATAAGCTCGGACGCTGGCGGCTGCCTGCCCTGCTTCGATGGGGATGGCCACGTGAGCCGTATGGATGTGGGCTCAGCCGGCGCGTTGCTCGAGACTGTGCGCGAAGCGCTGGCGCGCGGACTCGCCCTCGACACGGTTCTGCCCGCAGTGACGTCGAATCCCGCGAAACTCCTCAGGCTCCCGCGCAAAGGAAACATCGCCACCGGCAATGACGCCGATCTCCTCGTGCTCGATGCAAACGGCGCGGTCCACACGTTGCTAGTGCGCGGTCAAATTCACGTGCGTGACGGGGAACCGGTCTTGCGCGGCACTTTTGAATGACGTTTCTCGCGCTGTCCCACGTATTTGGCCAGCAATGACCGTTAGAATCGGGGTCGAGGAGAACACACCGGATGCCAAGCAAAGTCCCTGACGGCGGAACACGCGGCTGGATCGTTCCCATCGGCGGAGCCGAGAACAAAGAAAATGATCGCCGCGTGCTCGCGCGGTTCGTCGCTGTGTCGGGTGGCGCGGACGCCGACATCGTGGTCATCCCGACTGCGAGCCGACTGCATGAGACTGGGCCCCGTTATGAGAGATTGTTTCGCGAGCTCGGCGCCGCGCGCGTCTCCGTGATGGACTTCGATACCCGGCGCGATTGCCGCGAGCCGAATCGGCTGAGCCGGCTCGAGGAAGCGAGCGGAATCTTTTTTACTGGCGGCAACCAGCTCAGACTGACTACCCTGCTCGGCGGCACCCCAGTCGCCACGATGATCCGGAGGCGCAACGCCGCTGGCGTCACGGTTGGAGGAACGAGTGCCGGTGCCAGCATTCTGAGCGAGCACATGATTGCATTCGGCGACGAGGGTTCAGCGGTGATCTCCGGAAGCGTGCGGCTGGCTCCGGGCCTGGGTCTTACGAACCGGTTCGTGATCGATCAGCATTTCCGGCAGCGGGACCGGCTGGGTCGCCTCATAACCGCGCTGGCGTACAACCCCTTCGCGGTCGGCATCGGGCTCGATGAAGATACCGCCGTTTTCATAGGCCCAGACGAAACCCTCGAAGTCGAAGGCAGCGGCGGCGTCACGATCGTGGACGCTACGGATGCGACTTTTTCATCGATGGACAGCGTCTCCGAAGGGCAGCCGGTATGCATGCTGGGCCTCCAGGTCCACATTCTCGTCGCCGGAGCTACGTTCAACCTGCGCACCCGCGTCGCATCTGCCGATCATTTGCGACCCACGAAGCAATAGGGCATCGTCGGACAAACGACTCCACAAGAGAGCGTAGCTCCGAAATGAAAATCCTCAATCGTTGGGTCTATGTGGGCCCCTCGCAGTACGCCCACTTCCCGGTCATCCGACTGGAACTGGATCTTGGTGAGCTCGAAGCGTGGCCGACATCCCGGCTGGGCGCAGAATTCATCGACGGACTCGCGGCGGCTTTGCCGGGCCTGACCGAACACGGTTGTTCGTATCGAGTGCCCGGCGGCTTCCTCAGGCGCATGCGCGAAGACGAAGGCACATGGCTCGGCCACGTGCTCGAGCATGTGGCGATCGAGCTGCAGAACGTTGCCGGCGAAGCCGTCACTTTCGGCAAGACTCGCGGCGCGGGCAAGCCCGGGGTCTACACCGTCGTTTACGAATACGCGCAACGCGATGAAGGCGTTGCCGCAGGCGAGCTCGGAGTGCGGTTGCTGTGCTCGTTGCTGCCCGACTCGCTGCGGCCAAAGGATTCTGTTCCCGAGGGCTGGAACTGGCCCGAAGCGCGTGATGACTTCATCCGCTTTGCGCAGCGTCGCGCGCTCGGTCCGTCGACGGCATCGCTGGTGCGGGCCGCGGAAGCACGCCGCATTCCGTGGCTTCGACTCAACAACCAATCGCTGGTGCAACTCGGCCACGGCAAGTATCAACAGCGCATCCAGGCCACCGTCTCGGGCCGTACACCGCACATTGCCGTCGAGCTTGCGAGCGACAAGGAAGAGACTAACAAGATCCTCGCGTCGCTCGGATTGCCGGTGCCGCGGCAGGAGCTCGTGCAGACCGAAGGCCAGGCAGTGCGCGCCGCAGGGCGCATCGGCTTTCCGGTGGTGACCAAGCCGTACAACGGCAACCACGGGCGCGGCATTTCGATCCGCCTGACTACCGAAGAGGAAGTAGCTCTTGGCTTCAACGTCGCGAAAGAGCATTCACGGTCGGTGATCGTGGAGACCTTTCTCGAAGGTGACGATCATCGGCTGCTCGTCGTCAACGGCGAGCTCGTTGCGGCGACGCGTCGCACGCCCGGGCACGTGACGGGCGATGGCGAACACACGATCGCACAGCTCATCGACATCGTGAACCAGGATCCGCGCCGCGGCGTCGGCCACGAGAAGGTGCTCACGCGCCTGGAGCTCGATGCGCAGGCGGAGAAGATGCTGGGACGGGCCGAGCTCACGGCGCAGTCTGTGCCTGCGGCGGGTCTTGTCGTATACCTCAGATCGACAGCGAATCTATCTACCGGCGGCACGGCCACCGACGTGACCGACATCATCCATCCCGACAATCGCGACATGGCGGTGCGCGCGATCAAAGCCATCGGGCTCGATATCGGCGGCGTAGACTTCCTGTCGAAGGACATTGCGGAGAGCTACCGCGCGATCGGCGGCGGTATCTGCGAAGTCAATGCCGCGCCCGGATTCCGCATGCACGTGGCGCCGAGTGAAGGAACGCCGCGTGATGTCGCCGCTCCGGTCATCGACATGTTGTTCCCGCCCGGAGCGCCGGCGCGCGTGCCGATCGCGGCGGTCACCGGCACGAATGGAAAGACCACGACCGCGCGCATGCTGGCGCACGTGACCAAGATGGCGGGCTACACGCCCGGATTGACGACGACGGACGGTGTCTACATCGACGGGCAACGCACGGTGCAGGGAGACATGACGGGGCCCGTCTCCGCGCAGATGGTCCTGGCGGATCCGCAGATCGACATCGCGGTTCTCGAGACGGCGCGCGGCGGATTGCTGCGCGCGGGCATGGGCGTGCAGGAAGTGAACGTCGGCGCGGTACTGAACATCGCATCGGATCACCTGGGGCTGCAGGGCATCGACACACTCGAACAGCTCGCCGAGATCAAGCGCGTCGTGATCGAAGTCGCGACGGACTGCGCCGTCCTGAATGCAGATGACCCCTTGGTGTTGAAGATGTCCGGTCACACCGAGGCGAAAAGCATCTGCTACGTGACCATGAATCCGCAGCACGTCCTGGTGCGCGAACACATTCGTGCCGGCGGCCGCGCATGCGCGCTCGAGGCGGGAGTCAACGGGCAGATGATCACGCTCTACGACCGTGGCAGTCACATCCCGCTTTTATGGACTCATCTGATACCCGCGACGCTGGAAGGCCGCGCGGTACACAACGTGCAGAACGCCATGTTTGCCGCCGCGATGGCATTTTCATTCGGCATCAAGCTAGACGCGATTCGACAGGGCCTGCGCACCTTCGATACGACCTTCTTCCAGGCGCCGGGCCGCATGAACGTGTTCAACGAGCACCCGTTCAAGGTGCTGCTGGATTACGGTCACAACGCGCACGCAGTGGGAACCATGGCGGAGCTGGCGCAGCGACTCGATGTCACCGGCCGGCGCATCGTGGTGCTCGCCGGCCCCGGCGACCGCCGCGACGAGGATTTGCACGCGATCGCGAAGTCTGTGGCCGGCCGATTCGATCACTATGTCTGTCGCCGCGACGACAATCTGCGCAAGCGCGGTAGCGATGAAGTGCCGAAGATCATGGCGAGTGAGTTGCTGGCCGCGGGCGTGGCCCTTGATGCCGTGTCGATCATTCCGGACGAACAGGAAGCGATCGAATCCGCGCTCAAGATGGCCCAACCGGGCGACCTCGTGCTGATATTCGCCGATGCGCTGACACGCTCGTGGAAGCAGATCACGAAGTTCCGTCCCGCGGGCACTCCCGAGGTACCGGTCCGCGCCGCCTCCGTGCCGCCTTCCATGCCCGCCGCCGCGCCGGTCGAACCGTCTCCCTTCTCGAGTCTCGAGGGCCTGTTGCGCGACGAACGCGGCATCCGCGTCGCGCCGGAGGTCGACGACTGAACGAGTCAGTCGACTTGCCGTTCGAGGACTCGCGGCGCCTGACGGGCAGCAACCTGTTCTTCGATTCGTCTGGGGCCGTGCTCGAAACACTGGGTGTGGCGGTGGATGACGCGGTGCTGGCTGGCTGGCGCAGCCGCATCGCGCGTGCACGTTCGTGGTTGCAGTGGCCCGAGCGTGCGGCGCAGTCCCTAACAACGTCTGACTCGCACGCGACAATGCTGCGCCCGCGAGCCACGGCCCGCGCGAGGGCCATCGCGATCCGGCGGCACGCTGCCGGAACTTCATTGGCGCTTGCGGCGCCCGTTGACCAGCTCTTCACCGCGACTGAAATCAACGAATGGGCATACTGTGCAGCGCTCATCGAGGCTGATCCCGTTCGGTGGAATCAGCTCGAAGGAGCACTCATCGAGGCCGCGCGAGCAGCGGCCTCGCTCGCCGGCGAATCTGTCGAATCTGGAACACGCCTGGCGATGCCAGTAGCGTTTGCGGTTGCGCCACCCGTGCTGGAAGAGCCGGCGGCGTTCAGTCGTTTCACGACGCTGTCGAAGATCGAGTCCGCGCCACGACTGCGGAAACTCGTGGCCGCAGCCGATGAACGCGCACTACTGCACATACTGGACGAGACCCAACTCACCTTGGGATCCGGTGCCGGCGGCCGAACCTGGCCGGTCGATGCGCTGCCGGAGGTGAGCGAGGTACCGTGGGCAGATCTCAGCAATGTGCCGGCGGCGTTAGTTACCGGTTCTAACGGCAAGACGACCACCGTGAGACTGCTGGCCGCCTGTGTTCGCGCGCGCGGCTGGCTCGATGGCTACAACTGCACGGATGGACTATTCATCCACGGTGAGCAGATCGAGAGCGGTGATTACTCCGGCCCAGTGGGTACGCGCACGATCTTGCGCGATCCGCGCGTCGAAGCTGCCGTCCTCGAAACCGCGCGCGGCGGCATTCTGAGACGCGGGCTTGCGGCAGAGCGCGCGCGAGTCGCTGTCATCACGAACATCAGTTCCGACCACTTCGGTGAGTACGGCGTCCACGACCTGGCGGGCCTCGCGGACGTCAAACTAGTCGTTGCAAGCGTCGTCGACAAGAATGGACTCCTCGTGCTCAATGCCGACGATCCCATTTTGCTGGCGCGCTCTGACGAGCTCGATTGTCCCATCGGGTGGTTCTCACGCGACTATCACCACCCGACCCTGCGAGCACACCGCGCGCGCGGAGGCTCGACGAGCGGAGTCCGCGACGCTCGTCTGGTCATCAGTCGTAAAGCAATCGACGAGCTGGACCTGGGTGCGATCGCCGACATGCCTCTGACCCTCGAGGGCAGCGCCGAATACAACGTGTCGAACATTGCGGGCGCCGCGCTGGCGGCGCTGGAGCTCGGCGTGTCATCTACGATCGTCGCCGAGGTGCTGGCGCGATTCGGCGCTGATCCCGACGACAATCCTGGCCGGCTCATGCGCTACGACTATCGCGGGGCGCAGGTGCTCATCGACTATGCACACAACCCGGAGGGCTTGAGTGGCCTCATGTCCGTAGCGGCACGGCTGCCACGAACGGGACGACTCGCGATTCTGCTGGGTCAGGCCGGCAACCGTAAGAACGCCGACATCGAACTACTCGCGGCGACAGCCGCACGCTTTCAACCCGATTTCGTCGTGATCAAGGAGATCGAGGCCCTTCTCCGAGGGCGCACGCTCGGTGAGACTCCGGCGCTCATCAGAATGGCGCTGCTGCGCGCTGGGGTGCCCGACGCGGCGTTGGAGATGTGTTCGAGCGAGATCGACGCCGTCAGGCGCATGCTCGAGTGGGCCCGGCCGGGCGATGTGCTGGTGATGCCCGTGCACGAGCGCCTGGTTCGCGCTGAAGCGATTGCGCTCGTCGCGCAGTTCGACTCGAGCGGCTAACTGCGAGTAGTTTGGGGACTGGAATCGCCTAGCCTCTCATCTTGCCGTTCGGATCCCTGAAGTATCCCCTCCTGGCCCGCGTGGGAATACGCCGCGAGTATGAATTAGGCGCGCGCGCCCAGTGAGGGCGCACGGAACCTCCGCTGTGCGATCACTTCGGCTTGCGGAATTTCAAGACGTACCGGTCCGTCTTGTCGTGCAGACCCTGTTCGAAGACGGCTGTCTTGTGGTCGTCGGCTGAACTTGCGATGACGTCGCTCGAGCCTTCGAACTCAAAGCCAGCCGCCATTACTTCCGTCTTCACGGCGTCGGGATCGCTGCGATGCAAGGTCGAAGTGACGGTGAAGCCCGCACCCTTTTCGGCGGCGTGATCGATGACGATGTAGATGCCGCCCGGTTTCAGGCTCTCGAACACCGTCTTGTTGAACGCAGCCACGTCGATATTCGGCACGTTGTGCACATCGTGATAATTCTGCGACGTCCAGACCATGTCTAGCTTCTCCGGGAGCTTGAGCTCCGCGACCTTCTCGACCGACATGGTCACGTTCTTGTAGTGGGCGTCGGCGGCGATGGCGCGCACGGCTGCCGAGGGTTCCGGCCGGTCCGGCGGCGCATCCGGCCGCTTGGGTGTAGCAACCGCGAAGACCTGGCCTTTCGGCCCGACGACGCCGCTGAAAATGCGCGTGAAATACCCGCCGCCCGGAAGCAGGTCCGCGATGCGCTGTCCTGACTTCAGACCAGCGAAGGCGATACATTCCGCGGGCTTGCGGTCCGCGTCGCGATCGCGGTCCGCTTGCGGACGTGCAGGATCGGCGACCGCGGCGGTGATGGCTTTGGGAACGACGGGAAGTTTGTCGGCCCCTGCCGATGCCAGGGTTACGAAGCAAATGGCGGCCGCGAGCGTCGCGGTCGATCGATGGCGAAAGCGAATGGTCATGATGATCTCTCCTTCAGTCATTCGATGATTACGAGGCCCGACGATAGCGCGCCTTCGTCCACCAAAAGCATTGTGACGGCCGAAGTCGTCTCCAGTTCAACTTTTACGTGCTATCCAAGGGCATGCTCGGCTGGCAGGAAATATGAAGATAGGCCAAAGTGGGAGGGCGCTTGAAGGAGAGACGATGGACGACAAGGTGCTCGAGCTCGAGAACGTCACGAAGCGTTTCGGCGACTTTACCGCTGTCCACGGCGTGAATTTGACGATCCCTCGCGGGTCGATCTACGGCTTCCTTGGACCGAACGGGGCCGGGAAGACGACCACGATCCGCATGATCTTCGACATCATCAAGCCGACGAGCGGGCGCATCACGATACTCGGCGCGTCGTCGGCGTTCGACGTACGGCGGCGCATCGGCTACCTGCCGGAGGAGAAGGGACTTTACAAAGCGATGACCGCTGCCGCGACTGTCGCCTACTTCGCCTCGCTGAAGGGACTCTCGCGCAAGACCGCGAAGCAGCGCGCCTACGAACTACTCGAGCGCTACGGTCTCGGCGAGTTCGCGGATACCAGGATCCAGTCGCTTTCGAAGGGCATGGGCCAGAAGGTCCAGGTGATCTGCGCCGTTGCGCACGAGCCCGAGTTCGTCGTACTCGACGAGCCTTTCTCGGGGCTCGACCCCGTCAACCAGCAGGTCCTCGAACAGCTGATCCGCGATTTCGCCGGACGAGGATCGACCGTGATCTTCTCGACGCACGTCATGCAGCACGCCGAACGGCTCTGTGACCACCTGCTCTTGATCGCAAAGGGTCGCAAGATCTTCGACGGCACCGTCGCCAGCGCCAAGGCCGTGATTCCGCGGCGCGTGCTCATCAGCACTGAAAGCAACATCGATCCGCTCGCCGGGCTCGACGGCGTCGCCGAGATCAAACCGCTGGGCGAATCGCCCTCAGCACCCGGCACGAAGGATTGGGAGATCCGGCTGCGCGGGCAGACCAGCGCGCAGACAATCCTCGAGAGGTGTTTCCAGGCGGGCATCGTGCTGCGCCGGTTCGATCACTCCGAGCCGAGCCTGCACGATGCTTTCGTGGCGCTCGTCGGCGCTCATGAGGAACCAGCGTGAGATATACGCTTCTGATCGCGCTGCGCGAATTCGCAGAGAACGCCAAGACGAAGGGCTTCTGGATCGGCATCTTCACGCTACCGCTGCTCTTGGGCGTAAGCATCGCCGTCTCGACCAAGCTGGCCCACTCGGAACCGTCGCGGTATTTCGTCGTCGTCGACAAGTCCAGTGCGTTCGCCGAACCGATCGGGCGCTCCATCGAGTGGGAGTACCAGCGCTCCGTGCTCCAGGCGCTGGGGCAGTACGTTCAGGAGAACCTGCGCGCCGGGCAGCAACCCGAGGTGAACCTTGCCACGTACCAGACTGCCGTCGACACCTTCATCACGGCCGGTGGCAAGGACGCCTATCTACCACGGCTCCGGCCCGTACTTCGGGGAAACGCACCTGAATTCAAGGAGCCGACTCGCCTGTTCGTGCGCGCCGAGTTGCCGAAGGAGATCGACGCCGGCGCGAGCTCAGATGCGATCCTGGCGGGACTCAGGCCCTATCTGCTCGGCGAGCGGCGCATCGCGGTCGGCGGCACAGAGGCGCCCCTCTTCGCCGCATTGGTGATCGCACCCGACGCGGTGGACGGAGCCACGCGCTGGACCGGCACAGAAGCGATCCAGTACTGGTCGACGAACCTTGCCGTCAACGATCTTCCCGAACTTATTCGCAGCGCGCTGAACGCCGAGACCCGCCGCCGTCTCTACGTCGCGCGCGGCGTCGACGCCGCCAAGGTCCGTGAGATCGAGGCAACGTACGCCCGTCTCGGCACATTCGATCCCGGCAAAGCGGCAGGTACGGAGACCGTCAGCACCTCGGACCGCATCGCCCGCAACGTGCCGCTGGCGTTCGTGTATCTGCTCTGGATGTCGATCTTCACGGTCATGCAGATGTTGCTCAACAACACCGTCGAGGAGAAGTCGAACCGGATTGCCGAGGTCCTGCTCTCCTCCGTGACGCCGAACGAGATCATGATGGGCAAACTGCTCGGCATCGCCGGGATCGGCCTGACGATGATCGGCGCCTGGCTCGCGACAGTCTTGATAGCCGCGCAGCTTTATCATGGCGCCGGCGCCGAGGTCATCGGGCCGGCAGTCGATTCCGTGGTCGCATCGGGCCTCATTCCGATGTTCGTGCTGTGTTTCCTGCTCGGCTACCTGATCTACGCCGGACTCTTCCTGTCGATCGGTGCGCTGTGCAACGACATGAAGGAGGCTCAGAGCTTCCAGGGCCCGCTGATGCTGATCATGATGGTGCCCTTGTTCACGATGGTCTTCGTCAACCGTGATCCGCATGGCACCCTCGCGACGATCCTGACGTGGATACCGCTCTACACCCCCTTCACGATGATGAACCGGGCCGCGGCCGATCCACCCATATTGGAGCTGGTCGGCGCGATGCTGCTCATGATCGCGACTGCGCTGCTGCTGCTTTGGTCAGCTGGCCGGATCTTCCGAATGGCGATGCTGCGCGCCGGATCTTCCGGATGGCGATGCTGCGCGCCGGCAACCGTCCGAAGCTCGCCGAGCTGGTGCAGTGGATTCGCGGCCGCGGCGATGCGTGACGTCGAATGACCCAGCGAACATTGCGCAGACTTGGTGTTGGGTGCGTGAATGAAACTTGAAAAACTCGTGCGCGCGGCAATCGCGTTGTCGTGGACCGCGGGAACCGCCGTGTTTGCCGCTGCCGACCCCTCGAAACAAGGCACGGGCGAGAGTCAGAGCTTTGCGAGAGCCGAGGTCACTTCAATCATCGCCGACGCGCGCAAGATCGTCTCTGCAAATGGAGTGGAGGAGCTTCTCGAGATTCCAGTCGCGGACACCAAACAGTGGATTTCCGTCCGTGGCCGCGATCGGCGCAACCCGCTGCTACTCATGATTCACGGGGGACCGGCGTCGCCCGAGATGCCCACGAGCTGGGCATTTCAGAGCGGTTGGGAAGACTTCTTTACGGTGGTCCAGTGGGATCAACGTGGGGCCGGCAAGTCCTTCGGCGCAAACGATCCTGCGACGATCGGACCCACGCTTTCGCTCGAACGAATCACCGAGGACGCAGGCGAGGTCGTTCGCTATCTGCGGCAGCGATATGCGAAAGAAAAGATTTTCGTGCTGGGTCATTCATGGGGCAGCGTCGTAGGGCTGAACCTCGCGAGTCGTCACCCCGAATGGCTGTTCGGATACGTCGGCATGGGGCAGATCATCAGCGGCAAGGAGAACGAGCGCGCCAGCTACGCACTCACATTGCGCGCCGCCGAGGCTGCGGGAAATGCCCAGGCCGAAAGTGAGCTGCGCGCCCTGGCACCCTACCCCGAAGACAATGGGACTTTGTCGCTCGACAAACTCGAGGTGGAACGAAAATGGGTGGTTGCCCTCGGCGGACTCAGCAACGGACGCGACGGGCTTGGCTATTACTTGAATCTGGCCTATCTGTCGCCCGAATACACGGCCGAGGATATCGAGGCGATGGACAAAGGCTCGCATCTGTCGCTGAGCCCTCTGTGGGCGGACGTGATGCGCTTTGACTACAGAAACACCACCCGCTTTCATTGCCCAATCATTCTCTTTGCGGGACGGCACGACCTCACGACGCCATCCAATGTTGCGGCTGCCTGGCTGAAGCGTGTGCGCGCACCTCGGAAACAGATCATCTGGTTCGAGAACTCCGCTCACATGATGATGGTGGAGGAGCCGGGGCAAGTTCTCGTCCATCTCGTGAACGACGTCCGGCCACTCGCTAGATAGTCGGAAAGGGGTTGCTGACTCAGTTCTTGCAGATTGTGACCTTGTCCGGTTGATACGAACGAATGCAGTCGCCTCCCTTGCATGCCGAAAATCCGTGTGTTACATAGTGAACCACATGGTTCAGTATACCCAGACCCACTTCGATGCCTCGTTCGCCGCGCTCTCGGACGTCACCCGACGCGGCGTTCTGGAGCAGCTCGGGCGTGCAGACGCTTCAATCACGGACCTTGCAGAGAAGTTCCACATGACCCTCACGGGCATGAAGAAGCATGTCGGCATCCTGGAGCAGGCGGGGCTCGTCGCCACGGAGAAGGTCGGGCGCGTGCGGACCTGCAGGCTCGGCCTGTGCCGCCTTGCAGAAGAGGCGGCATGGATCGAGAGGTACCACCAGCTCTGGGCCGCACGCTTCGACGAGCTGGACAAGGTTGTCGAGGAATTGAAACGGAAGGAGAAGGTCGATGGACGCAAGAAGAGAAAGTGAGCCCGTGAACAAACGCACGACGGTGGAGCGGAAGTCCGAGCGTGAGCTAGTCACTACGCGAACCTTCAACGGCCCGGCGCGCATTGTGTTCGAGGCGTGGACCAAGCCCGAGCTGTTCAAGCGGTGGTGGGTGCCGAAGTCGATGGGCATGTCCCTGCGTTCCTGTGAGATGGATGTTCGTGTCGGGGGCAAGTACCGTCTCGAGTTCGAACCCGATGCTATGGCGTTCTTCGGCACGTACCTAGAAGTGACACCGCACTCGCGCCTCGTCTGGACCAATGAGGAAGGTGGTGAGGATGGGCCCGTCACCACGGTGACCTTCGAGGAAAAAGGTGGCAAGACGCTGCTGGTCCTGCACGAGCTCTATCCCTCGAAGGAAGCTCTCGACGCTGCCGGCACCGGGGCGGCGGATGCGATGGTCGAGACGTTCGCGCAACTGGACGAGCTTCTCGTCACCCTGGGTGCGAGCGCGGGACGGTCATGAAGTCGTCGATCTCGCGGTCGGCCGCCTGGCTCTTCACTCGCGGTCAGAAAGGAATTCGTCCAGTGCGGCCTTGAAGGCTTCTATGTAGCCATCTCGGTTGAAATTCTTGGAGGGAATTATCTTAAGCGTAGCTCCGCGGATCAACTCTGCCACTGCCGTCGCCGTCGCAATCGAGTGCACATAGTCGCCCTCGTTGGCGATAACCAGCGTCGGCAGTGCAAGTCGAGACATTTGTTCGCGAGTCACTCCGGGTCCCTGCGCTGGAATTCGACTGAGAAGCGCCACGGTGGACGCGGGATTGTCACGGTGGAAGAAGCTCCGCATCGACGCCGCATTGTCCGGAGATTCCCTCATCAACAAACGATACTCCTCGGTAGCCTGGAGGCGCTCCAGGCCCTGCTCAGGACCGTATTGCGCCAGTAGTTCGGCGACATCTAGATAGATCTTGAGGCGTTCCGGCGCGGCTTCGCTGATCCACGCCGGCCTCGCAATGATCAGCACGCTGACGCGCTCTGGATAATGGACTGCCAGGCGAAGCGCGATCGCGGCGCCAAGTGAGATGCCACCGACCACCGCACGTCTCACTCCCAGATGATCCAGCAGCACTACCGCATCATCTGCAAATTGCTGGATCGACAAGCCAACCGGCGCGCCCAGCTCCGAATCTGCATGGCCCCGGCATTCCATGGTGATGCGACGGAACCGGGAAGATTCCGGAAACACCTCGGCGACCTGCGCCTGCGTCGCACCCAGGCCGTGTTGCCATAGCACAGGCCTGCCATCACCTTCGTCGACGTAGTTGACGAGGCAGCCGTCACCTGTCTTGAAGCTGCCCCGTGTCATGACATGACTTCCGCGAGGACGCCTCTCAAGAAGCCGCAGACGTAAGCCGCGTCCTTTTCCGGAAAGCTGTGGCTGACCAGCGGACCGCGATAACTGGTCGACACGATCGCCTTCAAAAAACTATGGAAATCCACTACGCCACGCCCCGCAGCGACAGCCTCTCCGGTCGAACTCACATCTTTCGTGTGTACCAGCGCCAGGTCTGCACCGAGGAGTGCCACGGCTTCTGCGACGACTTCGCGCTGCCGAGCCTGGCTCTCCGGCGGCAGGAGGTTGCCCGCATCCATGACAATCTTCAGTTGAGGATTGTCAATTTCATCCAGGAGCCGCCGCGCGTTTTTTGCATCCCGGACGACGTTGCCAGTTTCCGGCTCGACGCCGAGAGCAACGCCATGACGCTCAGCCAGCTCGAGTGCGAAATCGAGCTCACCTCGCAGTGCAACCCAGGCTTCTGGAGATCCATTGTCCGGGTGCGCCTTCCACATGTCCGTTGCATCGCGCGATCCGGTGCAAAGGGTCACCAGAGGCACCTGCATGAATTGAGCGGCTCGCACAACGTTCGCGAAGCCGATCCGGTCCGCTTCTCGCTTGGCCACATCGGGGTGCGCCATGTTATAGGTTCCCGACAGCGCACAGATTGTTAGTCCGCTCCGTGTCGCGCTGGCCGTCACTTCCCTGATTGTCGCTTCAGGCCAATCCTTCGGCAGGGAAGCCAGCCCTGCGCTCGAAAAATTGAACTGAATAGTCTGGAAGCCATCCTGCGTGATTTGGGCAAAAATTCTGTCTATCCCGATAGGCTGGTAGGTTCTGGAAAAAATGCCCAGCTCCACTACAGCGCTCCCTTCGCGCTCTCGACCTCGACACTCTTCCCAGAAGCGACGGACTGGGCTATCGCCACCATCGTCTTGATGGATGCGACACCATCCGCTATGTCGGCGCCGCGCATCGGCGCTCCCAGGAGAACGCTGTCCGCAAATCCCTCCACCTGTCGGCGGTAGAAGTGACCGTCTGCTCCAAGCACTCGAGTCGTCGTGGCACTGTCCTCATGGAATAGCTCGACGTCGCTCGACTTGTAGAACCAGGGGTTATGGATCTTAGCCGAGGCACTGCCATTCTCGCCGTAGATCTGGAAACCTTCGTGCCAGTCCATGCGCACGCCGATTGTGAGATCGAGATGGCCGATCGCGCCGCTCTCGAAATCGACGTCGATGAACCAGCAATGTGTTCCGAAGCGCTGGGTGAGCCGCGCTTGCACCGCGCGAATCGGGCCACCGAGATAGCGCGCCAGATCCACGAGATGACTGCCGTGAGACAGCATGTAATAGCGTTGCTTGTCCGCCTTCGGATCACCATCGGGGCGCAGCACCTTGCTGCCTTTGCGCGCGAGTGGCTGAACGGCATCCGTCATCGAATAGCGATGCGTGCTGTCGCAGTACCATGCCTTCAGCGCCAGCATCTCCCCCATCCTGGCCCTGATGAACTCTTTGGCTGATTCGATGCCCGGATCGAAGCGAAGCATGTGGCCAATCTGCAAGATCCTTGCGCTCTTTCTGACCGCGGCATCCAGCTCCTCCACTTCTTCCACTGCAACGCCGATCGGCTTCTCGCAAAGCACGTGCTTTCCGGCGGCAAGCGCCTTCAACGCAGCCGGAACATGAAAGACGTCGGAGATGCCGATGATGATCGCGTCGACGTCCGGATTGGCCAGCATCTGGTCGTAGTCGAGATAGATATTCTTCGCGTCGTAGAATTTGCCAAAGTGGTTTGCGAGCCCTTCATCCGCATCGCAAACCGCCGTGAGGACGGAATTGCGGGATTTCTGCACCGACTCGAGATGCGCGAATTGCGAGATAGGCCCGCACCCCAGAATCCCTATTCCTAACTTCTTCTCTGACATAGTTTGAGTCATCGATCGAATTCAGTACCCCATCTCGCGCAGTCCAAGCGGGCTCAAGTCGGTGCGCGTGAAACGTCCGCTGAAATCGATTTCAAAGTTGTCCGGAGCAAAGTCCGGTGCTGACAGCCCGGCTTCGAATGCGGCCTTTTGAATTTCTGCGTACTTGCGATTCTTGGCGCAATCGGGAGCCGGCGCGATATACATGACGCTCGAATAGCCGGTTCCGCGGTGCGCATCCTCGACGCCATGAAGTACATCGGGATGCCAGAAGATAGCGTCTCCCGGCTGCATGAGCGGGATGGAACCGTAGCCTTCCAGCAAAAGCGCGTGATACTCCTTCCCGATCACCATCGCGCGACAGGCAGCGGCGCCGCACAGTTCATCTTCCGGCACATCGTCCTGAAGCGCGCGCAGCAGCATCCACGGCATCGCGTCAGCAATCGGCAATAGTTGAAGTGTTCCGTCGTTGGGACCTTGCTTGGTCAATGCCGTCCAGCCTTGAAACGTCCGGAACATGCGGCACACGGCTGGTGATGGAATCTCCTGAATCTCGGTACGGCCCCAGGCCTCGAATGGGTCGTACTTTTCCAGGTCGCCGCCAAAGACGTGGCGATACACCGTGCCGTTGTAAGCCGGATCGATCCAGCGATCGATGGATCCCGCATCGACATGAGCCGACAGTCCGAGCGATGCATCGCCGGGTTCGCGGAATCGGACGCGGTCTGCGTAGATGAGATTCAGATCGGGATCGAAAACCGGACCGCTCGGCGCCGATGCGCGCCGGAGCCCGTTCAGGAAAGCCTGAGCCCTGGCCATCTCAGGATCGGTACGCGCCTCCATCTGCGCCCGTGACCAGAACACGCCGTATATTTGAGGTTTGGCACTGGCCAGAGTGCTGAAGTAATTGTCGACAGCGCCTCCCTTCTTCAGCTTCTCCAGGTAGTTATTAGTCTCGAGATACGCCGACAGATGGGAGCTCCAGGAATCGACGCGCGCGTCATCAAACACATTGCGGATGACGAGGCAGCCCCGCTGGCGAATATGATCCTTCTGGGCATCGGTTACGCGATCGAGCTGACTGAACTCCACCTGCGGCACCGGCGTGATGCCGGAAGCCCGCTCGCGCACTATCTGCTCGATCTGCGCTTCGACGCGAGCCGTCGTCGCTGCAAAACGCCTGGGCATGTCCGGGATCTGCGCGCGTAGTTTGCGCTTGACCTCAATGATCCTGTTTCGATAGGGAGCGTTGGCTTCATTCGCCTTGTGAGTCTGTTCGAGCACGGGACTCTCCTCGAGCGCGGCTCAGGCAGCCGCGCGACAGTTACTCTCGATGTATTGCTGATGTGTCGGCAACCGGCTCGCCTCCGCGTGCAGAGTGGCGCGCATCTTCTCCAGCCATTGCGCGCTATCAGTCGCGTGAGCTTGCAAAGGCTGGTCGCACGCCTCGGGCAGATTGAGCTGACCGACGTGTACTGCCAGCCACGATGCCCTGACGAACACTTCGTGCTCGCGCTGCACGAACCGACCATTGCGACGAAAATGCTCGATGCTCTCGCTCAATGTGTCTGGTATCGACATGTTCGCGCAGTAGCGCCAGAGTTCGCCCTCGCTGCGCCGATTGAGATGATAGTGCAGGATCAGAAAATCACGAACGCGTTCCAGTTCGCTGTTGGCGATGCGATTGAATTCGTCGCGCACGGTCGGGTCGAAATTCCGGTCGGGGAACATGGCCAACAGCCGGAGGATATTCGCCTGGATCAGATGCAGGCTGGTCGATTCCAGTGGCTCGAGAAACCCGCTCGACAAGCCGATGGCGACCACGTTGCGATTCCAGATCAGTCGCCGGCGACCGGTCACGAATCGCAGTGTGCGTGGCTCGGCCAGTGCCTTGCCGTCGAGGTTGGCGAGCAGCGTTGCAGCTGCGCCTGCCTCATCGAGGTAGTTCGATGAAAAAACGTATCCATTGCCGATGCGATGTTGCAAGGGAATGCGCCATTGCCAGCCTGCCGTTCGTGCCGTGGAGCGCGTGTAGGGCAGAAAATCGCCAGCGCTCTCGCAGGGCACTGCCACCGCGCGATCGCAGGGCAACCAATGCGTCCAGTCTTCATAGCCGGTATGGAGCGCCTCTTCGATCAACAACCCGCGAAATCCAGAGCAATCGATGAACAGTTCGCCCGGCACTTCGCGCCCGTCCTGCAACTGGAGCGCCTCGACATGGCCGCTCTCGCCGTTCAGCCGGCTCGCAACGATCCGGCCTTCGATGCGTAGCACACCACGACGCTCGGAAACCTCGCGCAAAAACGCTGCGTAGAGCGACGCATCGAAGTGATACGCATAGTCGTAGGTAGATAGCAGGCTGCGAGGATCGGTCAGCGGAAGTCCAAACCGTGCCTGCGCGGCCACCGCCCAGGCCATGCAATAGTCGTCCAGGCTGGATGAAGCCCTGCCCTGTCGCTGCGCCTGATTCCAGAAGTAGAGCAGGTGCCCGAAGTCGAAGGACCGCCCATAGGTGCCGAATGGATGGAAATACCGCCGGCCGGACTCCACCCAATCCACGAACTGAATGCCGAGCTTGTACGAGCCCTTGGTTCGACGGAGAAATTCGAATTCGTCCAGGCCCAACGCCTGGTTGAACTGTTTGATCGGCGGAATCGTCGCTTCGCCGACTCCGACGATGCCGATCTCTTCGGACTCGATCAGCGTAATGCGACAACCCGGCAGGACGTTCGACAAGGCCGCAGCCGTCATCCAACCGGCCGAGCCGCCACCGGCGATGACGATGCTGGTTAGTTTGCGATTTTCGGCTTGCACAGTTTGCCGGGACGCGGCTACTTGTTGTTCCGCATGATGACGAAGTGCGCGCGCGCCGGCTCGTCGAGCACGCTGCTGTAGAAATAGCTGGCCCGCATCTGCTCGATGACGAAGTGCGGCGACATCAGGGTCCGCAGTTGCTCTGCGGTGAAGTGGAAGGGCATCTGCACCTCCCGGCCGCCGACTTTGTCGTACGCGATGAAACGTAGTTCCTCGCTGCTCATCGATTTCAGCAGCAGTACGCCTCCGGGCCGGAGCACACGCCGTACGCTCGCCACGTACTCCTCGTGGTTGAAACTGCAGATCGAGTCATAACAACCGCGATCGATCACCAGGTCGAACTGATTGTCGTTGAGGCGTGTCTCGGCGATGTCATCGATCAGGAAGCTGATCGCGAGCCCAGTCTCACGAGCGCCCGCGAGTTTCGCTTGCTCCAGCGCCGTTTGCGAAATCTCCGTACCCACGACCCGGTGTCCACGCTTGGCGAGCTCGATGCTCTGCGAGCCGCTGCAAGCGCCGAGATCGAGTATGTCCAGGCCGTTCAAACCGTTGGCGAGCAAAAACTCCTCGAGGTCCGGGTCGAGCTTGTCGAAGAACCAAGGCCATTTGTTCTGCCCGTACGTCTCGTACATCGCGTGGTTCTTGTGTTCCCACTTCTGCTTGTTCCAGTCCTGGAGCTGGCGTTTGGTGATCATCGCGAGCGCCCTTGTGCGGCAGCGGTCTCGCCGGGTGAAGACCTGGGCATTGGACAATAGCGGTCGATGAACGCCTGATGATCCGGCATCTGCGCCAGATTGTTGGCTACCTTCGCGCGTAGCAAGCTCAGAGTCTCCTGGAGACTCGCAGTCCCCGGTATTCGAGTCGCGCCATGGTGACTTTCCGGGAACACGCCCTGCCCCAACATCACCTGCAACCAGGAGTCGATCCGGAACAGGTTGACCTTGTCCGGCCACACATATCCGTTCTTCCTGAAGATTTCGATCCGGTGCGAAACATTGCGGGGCACTTCCATGGTGCGGTAGTTAGTCCAGAACGGGCTGTCATCCCTGCGAGTCTGCTTGTAGTGCAAGATGATGAAATCGCGCACTTCTTCCCATTCGAACTTGCTCTCGGTATTGAAGCGCTCGGCTTGGCTTGCGAACTCGCCGCTGAAGGGGAAGAGCCGCATCAAGCGGACCAGGGCAGTGGTAATCAGGTGAATGCTGGTCGACTCGAGCGGCTCGAGGAAGCCGGCCGCGAGACCCAACGCGACACAGTTCCGGTGCCAGGGTTGTCGCCGTCGCCCGGTGCGGAATTTGAGCTGGCGCGGTTCAGTGATGGCCGAACCGGTCAGGTTCTTCACCAACACCGAACGCGCCTCATCGTCGGAACAGAAACGGCTGCTGTAGACGATGCCGTTGCCGGTGCGATGCTGCAGCGGAATGCGCCATTGCCAGCCGATGGGGTGCGCAATCGCCCGTGTATACGGCGGCGGTGCCTGCGTGCTCTCCGTCTGCACCGCCCAGGCGCTGTCGGCGGCCAGCCAGTGTCCCCAGTCCTCATAGCTGACGCCAAGCACCTCGCCGATCAGCAGTCCTCTGAATCCTGTGCAGTCAATGAAAAAGTCTCCCGCGACGGAGGCGCCGCCTTCCAGATCCAGCGACTCGATATTGCCTGTCTGGGGAGACACGGTGACCTTCGCGATCTTGCCCTCCACGCGCCTGGCGCCGAGCGCTTCGCTCTTGCCGCGCAGAAACTGCGCGTAAGCCGTGGCGTTGAGATGGTAGGCATAGTTCACGTTGCTCTTGCCAGCCGTAGTCGCGAACTTGCCCTGCTTTGCCGCCTTCCACTCCAGGCAGTAATCCTCGAGGTTGCCACCCAGACCCTGCGCATGTAGTTCGAGCCAGTATTCATGGAACTCGGTCATCCAGGATCCCTGGCCGATGACCCCGAATGAGTGGATGTAGCTGTCGCCGATATTGGCCCAGTTGTCGAACCAGATTCCGAGCTTGAAGGTCGCCTGCGTGGCCGCCATGAACTCGCGTTCGTCGATTTCCATCAGGCTGTGGAAGCTCTTCATCGTCGGGATGGTGGCCTCGCCCACGCCCACGGTGCCTATCAAGTCAGACTCCACGAGAGTGATCTCGAGCTGACTGCCCAGTCGCTTGGCGAGGCTGTGTGCGGTCAGCCAGCCCGCGGTACCGCCACCGGCGATGACGACGCGTGTTTTGCTGGAGTTCACGAGCCCTGGTTTCCTAGCGGTTCAGACTGTTGTGAACACTGGCGCGAATGCGGCGCGCGTTCTCTTCGTTCATGTCTGCGAGCGCGCCCTGGACTTGCTCAGGCAGATGCGCGCGTGGCACCGAGTTGTCACCAAAAATGTAGTAGTCGAACAGCGCGCGCCAGCCCTGCCGATCCACCAGTGGCCGGTCACGCAGGCCGAGCATGGCGTGCATCAGGACATCCATCGGATCACCCATGTAGGTAGGCGAGTCGACCCACCAGTAGTTCATCATGACATTGAAGCGGTCCAGCGCCTCGGCCTCGTGCCACCAGAGGCTCGGGTAGTACAACGCATCACCCGGCTCCATCTCGGCGATCCAGGCTTCATCGAGCGCCTGCCGTAGTCGCGGGAAGCGCGCGAAGTCCGGTTCCTTGAGGTTCGCCATCGTCACCACTTGGCCGCCAGGCGTCGGGGCGAGCGGGCCCGGGTACAGATTCCGGATCTGCTCCGGCCGGAACAGCGTGAATCGCCGGCGCCCGAGTACACAGCAGGCGATGTTGCGCGGCACGTCGTAGTGGGCCGCGGCGATCGACTCGGTGCCGATCCATATTTTCCCGACGCGCGGGTAGCGGTCGAAGACCGGATGATTGAAGACCAGCGAGTTCTGCGCAGCCAATCCTGGAAGGCTCTCGTTCACCACGATGGAGTTCATGTAGTAGTACGGATGAACCTCGCTACCAAGATCTGCGCGGATGCGGTCCAGCACTTCCGTAAGGTCGCGACGCTCGGCCCGGTAATTGAAACCGGTGACCGCCTCGTTGTAGCTGAAGCGACCGCCCATCTCCGCGTCGCCCACATAAACGATGACCGGCTTCTTGTTGTAGTTAGCTGCGAGCTGATCCATCACCGCGGCCGGCGCCTGCCGGCCCGCTTGTACCAGTGGCCAATCGGTGGTCAGTCCGCGCATCAGCACCGGTTCATTGCCGCCGAACAGTTCGTCGAAGGGAACGCGATCGAATCTCAGCCCATCGATGACTCGGACCTGATGGCTCATGGCTCTGATTTCATGCCGACTGGAGTCTGGCGATCTTCAGATTGACCAGTTTCTGAAAATTGCCGAGCGAGGAGATCAGGAAGTAGACCGGACCGAGCAGGCCCAGCCGGTGCAGCCCGAACAGTTGCTCGGCGTTCAGGGCCGCGAGCTTTTCCTGATTGATAGTGTGGTAACCGCTGAAGTCATAGCGCAGCTCAGGGAAGACCGAGATCTGGATCTTGACCTCTTCCAGCAGGTCCATCGTCACCAGCTCGCGATACAACAGGCGATCGGCCCGCAGGCCAGCGTCGACAGTCTGCAACACGCGCTTGATGCCCTCGAGGTACGGCGTCTCGCCGCCGAGCGGGAGAAACACGGGCTGCCCCTCCGCGCGCAATCGCGGATGTTGCTCGTCGATCATGATTTTGACGCCGGCCGGCGCCGCGTCGCCGTCCTGGCCGCGAATGTAACCCAGGGAGAACGGGCCGCGGGCCAGCGTCGCCGGGATGCAAGTGCTGATCCAGCGGTCGCCCTCGACGAACAGGTTTTCATCTTTCTCGAAGCCAAGGATGGCGTGAGCGACGAAACCCGGTGCCTCATTGGTCTTGCGCAGCAGCAGCGGATACTCCCGGTGCAGCTCATTGAACTCGGCGCTCAGCGCGACAGCACGGTTCACCACGTCGCCGTACTCCGGTCGCGCACGGGTATCGACGGCTACCGATCGATGCTGGTCGCTAGTCAGGATACTTATCGCCATGGGTGGATTCGCCGCAAAAAAAAGGTCCCCAGAGAGATGCTTTGGGGACCCGATTATCCTCGCAGAGGATTCCCGCCGCCATCCGGCGGGAATCCCGTTCGACTGCGCTATTACTGGAAGTTGTAGCGCGCTGTCAGCGTCCAGCGCGGATCTCCTTCGCCGTTCCACCACTGCATATCCTTGGTTCGGCTGTAGATCATCTGGCCTTCACCCGTGATGTTGATGCCATCCAGGCCCACGGCGATCCGGTCGTTGATGTTGTAGGTGATGTTGAGGTCGATCTGCTTGTATTCATCCACGAACGCCGGCAGTCCCTGCTGGCCTTGCCACACCGTCGACGTCAGGAAGGCATCACGCCAGTTGTACGCCACGCGCGCAGACAAACCGTACTTCTCGTAGATCAGCACGGCGTTCGCAGAATCCGACAGTCCCTCCAGCGCGAACTGCTGGATTTCCGGACGCGCCCGGAGATTGTAGGCTACGTCTCCGTTGACGATCGTGGCGTTGACCTGGAAGCCAAAGCCGCTGTCGCCAAAGAAGTGCTGCCAGGCAAGTTCCTCACCGTCGATGTTCGCGGTCTGGTTGTTGACCGGCTGGGACAGGGAGAACTGGAACAGCGGGTCGTTGGCGCCCGGAGGGATGTCATAGGCCGCGATGATGTCCAGCGCGAACTGCGCGCCGTCCTCCGCCGTGTTGGTCGGGTCGATGTAGTCAGCCGAACCATTCGGGAAGTCGGCCGGATTGTTCAGGACGGCTGACATGGTGAACAGGTTCTGCTCGTTCACCTGAAAGCCTCCCGCAATCAAGGCCGCCCTTGCATCGCCTGTCAAAGTGCCGGGCGCGCCAGAGGTCGGATCCTGCAGATCGAACAGAGGCGTGGTCGTGACTCCCGTACCGACGAAGTTGTTGACCGCCTTCTTGAAGAAGCCGACCGACGCGTAGCTGCCTTCGCCGTAGTACCACTCGAATGAGAGATCGAGGTTGGTCGACTCGAGCGGCTCGAGGGAAGCGTTGCCCTTCGAAGCCCTCGGGATACCGCCCAGCGCCGTCGGCGTCGACGGACCACCGACATTCGTCGTCATGAACATATTGTTGTACTGAGGACGTGCGATCGTCTGGCTGACCGAGGCACGGATCTTCATGGTGTCGTTCAGCGCTAACGAGAAGTCGATGTTCGGCAACCAATTGTGGTAGTCCGCACTGTCGCGGAGCGCAGTCAGGTCAGTGCCGAAAATCCCACGGAAGTCGTTATCGGACAACCAAACGATCTGGCTCGCGACGTTCTGCAAGGCATTGGCCTTGACCTTGGTCTGCTCGTAGCGCAGCCCAACTACCGTCTGGATCTCATGTCCGGCAATCTCGCCGTCGAACTTCGCTTGCCCGTAAGCCGAGTAGATGTCTTCATTGATCGTGTTGTTGGCGAAGGAATTCTGGGTCAGGTTGTCTGCATCCCAGGTCGGGTACAGGGGATTGCCCTCCATCGCGTGCGCAAAGGACCAGGGGTCGACGCGGAACGCCTCCCGGCCGAGCGTCGTGAAGTAGTACCCGGAGGTCGGAATCTGCGCGGTATCGGGATACCCGACAAAATTCAGGTCGTTGAAGCTGCCGAGCGTGTTGACCTGAGTCAGGAGGCTGGGATCAGGAATGTCGGACTGGCCCGCGGGGTTCTGGCCGACGCCCCAACCACCGAGGAAGTCCTCGGTCTGCCGGCTCGTCGCGTGCATCTCGGTCGACATCGCACCCACGCCGAATTTGACGCTGATACCGTCTTCCTCGTCCCAGGCGGCCGACAGGCCGAACTGGTCGGTGTCGGTTTTCTGCGTGGAATCGATCGTGCGAAACGTCTGAGTGGAGATATCGGGGGCGTCCAGCACGCCGTTGCCATTGCCGTGGGCGTTTGCGACGTTATCGAGCACACCGATCGTTGCCGTCGGTACACCGCTTCCCCAATAGGCACCTTGCCAACCCGCGCCGGCCGCAGCGACGTTCATACGAACGCTGTTGTAGCCGTTCGGACCATCGCCTCCGGACTCGGAGCTGGAAGTCGCCGCGTCGAAGCCCACGGACCAGGCATCGGTGAACTTGTGTTCCAGGTTCAAGCCAATCGTATGGCTTTCGTCCTTGGTATTGTCATCATAGTTGGCGAAGAACAAGTCCTTGCCGCGGTTACCTGGCAATGCAACGGGCTCGATCACCCTCGTTGGAGTGGCGACGATGTCGCTGCCATTGAACTCGATGTAGCTGAACTGGCGCGAGAACCACATGCCGGGCACCAGGCTGTCCTGGGCCAGCTTGTTCGAGGTGTACATCGCGTCAGCGGTGATGGTGGCCAGCTTGTTCGAGGTGTACATCGCGTCAGCGGTGATGGTGGTGTTCTCGCTCGGGGCCCACTGAAAGGTCACCATGCCATTGATGCGCTTGCGGTCGATCTGGGCGTCGCTTATGCCGATGTTCGACGGAAGGGCCATGAGCGCACCATCGGCCGGCGCATTGGCCACATCCGCGGCTGACAGGAAAGACAGGTCCGGGCTGTAATCAAAGAACGCGTACTGCTCCACGCTGATACCACGGACGCTCGACTTGCGTTCCTGGTAGGAAGCGAAAGCCGAGACGCCAAAGGTCTGGGAGTCGTTCGCCCAACTCACGAGGCCGCTCACTTCCGGCGTCACGTCGTCGTCGGCGCTGCCCGTGTCGTAAACAGCCTTCACGCCAACCGATGCCTTGTTGCCGCTTTCCAGCGGTTTGATGGTCTTGATGTTGATCGTCGCGCCGATGCCGCCCGAGGGCACGGCAGCATTGCCGGTCTTGTAAACCTCGAGGCCGCTGACCCCTTCCGAGGCGAGCGTGGCGAAGTCGAAGGAGCGCGAGGTGCCCTGTGCGCCGGCGCTGGTGGGATTGCCCGTAATGGTGCCAACGGTGGCCGCGGGAAGCTGCCGGCCGTTCAGGGTCACCAGATTGAAGTTGGGGCCGAAGCCACGCACCGTGACGCTGCTGCCTTCGCCGTTCACACGGTCGATGGATACGCCGGTGATCCGTTGCAGCGACTCGGCGAGGTTGGTGTCCGGGAATTTGCCGATGTCTTCGGCAGAAATTGCGTCGACGACGCCGGTGGCGTTGCGCTTGATATCCATCGACTTCTGCAAGCTGCCGCGGATACCGGTAACGACTACTTCGTCGAGTTCGCTTGCTTGCTCTTGGGCGAACGCAGGGTTGATCAGTACTGCACCACCAATAATGGTGAACAGCGCCTTCGAGGTTATAGGCAGTGCCTTTGGATTGAATTTCATATCAGACGTCTCCTCCTCTTGTGCATCTAACTAGTTATGACTTTTAGATTCAGACGTTCAGCAATCGATCTAAACTTCCAACTCGAACTCGAATTCAATGTAAGCGCTTACAAACACTCGCGGACGACGGTCAGCAGAACGACATATATAGGCAGGGGCCGCAGAATTCGCAGACTGGTTAGGCGCACGAGAACTGCGCCGGGTGGATAGATGCAGCAAGCCCCAAGATCCGCGCCCCCTCAGCAATGCAGCGGAGAGTAGTAAGGCTGTGGACTAAAGTCCACAATGAATTTCTGTGGCGTCCGAGACATGCGGTCGGACAGAATTTCCTGTCTTCTTGGTAAAAATCAATAAGTTATTTTTGAAGACCGGACAATTGCCGTCATCTTGCGCTGCAATAGATAGCCAGGTAGGTAGCGCTAACAACATAAAAACAACAACCTTCTGCAAGCACGGTTGGACCTCACTAGGGGCGGCTTTGCGATCCAGATCAACCCCCTCCCGGACAGGCGCACACACGCTGTCTCAGCGTCTTCGAAATCTGAACCCCTCGTGACTTCGTGCCAATCGGCGCGGCGCGCGCAGCCCCTCTCACAAAAGGCAGGCTGGTAGAAGTCAGCTGGTAGTTAGCCATTCATTGTTTGCGGAGTGGCGGGCCAATCGCATTTCAGGTCTGCCATTTGGCGATGAAAGCGAAGGCCCGGCGGAACGTTTCCCGCGCGGATTTGCGCGTATAGCGCGTCCAATGCCTTACCTCGGCAGTCACCAACAACCGCATCGACGCTTATCGCCGCGCGCGCCAGCGCGGCTGGTTGTAACGGCGACATTCCTCGATTCCGACAAACGAGCTCCCATTGTCCACCAACGCGCGGCTGGCATGCCTACCGGGCCGGTTGGACCACCGCTGGCAGGATTGCCTTTGCGTAAAACATTTCGAGCGATCAGATGATCGCGGCAAGGAGTCACGACATGAGCTCAGAGACCCGGCAACGATTTCGCCTGTCCGGAGGGACGGAGCTGTCCTTCCTCACCGCAGGTGAGCGGTCCAAGCCCGCCGTTCTACTGCTGCACGGATCTCCGAGCTCCACGCGAATGTTTCGGGACGTCATTCCCGAGCTGTCCCAAATTGCCTACGTGATCGCGCCCGATCTGCCGGGCTTTGGCGAATCCGACGTGCTGGAGTCACCTTCGTTTCCCGCCTTCGGCCGGGCAATCTCGGAGCTGCTGGAGCAGCTCTCGGTCGGGCCGCGATACATCTATCTACATGACTACGGAGCCCCAGTAGGTTTCCACATCGCCATGCAGGCGCCCGAAAAAGTTCTGGGCCTCATCGTTCAGAACGGCAACGCTCATCGAACCGGGCTAGGTCCGCAATGGGATGCGACGCAAGCCCCCTACTGGTCGCAACCGACTCCGGAAAACGAAGCGGCCGCAACCGCGCACCTCACATTCGAAGGGACGCGCGCTACCTACACTTCCGGTGCTCCGCCGGACGTGGTCGCGCGCATGCCGCCCAAGAGCTGGGAGGAGGACTGGCGGGTGATGAACTTGCCGGGCCGCATGGACACGCAGCGGGCGCTCATCAGGGACTATGGGAAATACGTCGGGCGGTTTGACGCCATCGCCGACTATCTTGCGCGTCGGCAGCCGCCTGCCCTGATGGTCTGGGGGAGGCACGATCCATTCTTTGATCTCGCCGAGGTTCTGTCCTGGATGCAGGCGCTGCCAAGGATGGAAGCCCACGTTCTGGATGCCGGCCACAAGTTGCTCGAGACGCACGCGGCCGCAGCCCTGCTGCTCATGCTCGACTTCATCAGGCGTACCCAACGGGAAAGCAAGAGGACGTAAGTGACACCGCCTGGGCCTGGCGGGATGTCGTATTGCCGGTACTTCACAGCGCGCAAGATCAATTCGCCGTCTCCCTGGCTTCTTGCCGGCTTCCGCTGTTCCGGGGCGCCACAACTTGGGAGCATAGTGGAACCAAGCCAAGCAGCGCCGGCAGCATCCAGAATGCCAGCGTGAGTCCAACTATCTTTGCGACGAACCCGATCGCAGCAGGACCGAGAAGAATTCCCGCATAGCCCATCGTCGTGATGGCGGCGATGGCGAGACCTGGTGGCATCACGGTCTGATTGCCCGCGCGACGGAACAATACTGGAACGATGTTGGCTGCGCCAAGGCCGATCAGGACCAGGCCCGCCATCGCGACGGCCGCAACGGGAGCCGTCAGCAGCAAGACAAATCCGGCAATCGCGACCAGGCCGCCCCAAAGCAAAGCCCGACGATCGCCAATGCGAGTGATCAGAGCATCGCCAGCGAAGCGTCCGAACGTCATCGCGATGGCGAAAAACATGTAGCCAACGCCACCGTGCTTCACGTCCACGAGACGTGCTCCGGTGATGAGCAGCGCGCTCCAGTCGAGTAGCGCGCCTTCGGCAAGGAACGTGATCGCGGCAAGTACGGCAATGATGAGCACCACTCCGCGCGGCAAGGCGAAGTGCGGCTCCCCCTCCGCCGCTTTAGTCCGCAGCAGGCGTGGCCACGCCGCGAGCATCATCAGCACCATCAGTGCAGACCCGATCATCAAACTTGTGATGGGAGCGATGCCGACAGATAGCAGCATCGTCACGAACAGGGCTCCGGCGAAACCACCGATGCTGTAAAGCGCGTGAAATCCGGACATGAGGGGGCGCCCTGCGTCGCGCTCGACCTCGACGGCATGGCTATTCATAGCGACATCGAGCGCGCCGAGCGAAGCACCGAATAGCAGCAGACTCATACCAAGCGTGAGAGGCGTCGAAGCAATGGCCAGCAACGGAAGCGTCGCGGCGAGACCGAAGCCACTCGCCACGATCACGGGGCGACTACCGAACCGGCTGCTCAGCACACCGGAAAAAATCATTGCTAAAAGCGAACCGATGCCAAGGCAAAGTAGCAGCAGACCCAGCATTCGCTCGTCGACCGCGAGACGTGTCTTTGCGTATGGAACCAGCGGTGCCCAGCAGGCAACGCCAAATCCAGCGACGAGAAAGGCGAGGCGCGTCGCAAGACGCGCTGAAACTCCAGCAGGAAGTCGGCGAAGCCGTCAATGCGCGACGAATCAACGCTCGGCAAATGCGGCGACAAGTATCGAAGCGGCTTTGGCGATCAGTTTGGGTGCGGCGATAGCTGCATCGTGGTCCACGACGAGTGTGTTGATGCGCTTGAGTGGAGCGACGCGATACCGCGCCCGGGTTTCCAGCTTGTCATTCGTGGCCAACACCATGATCTTGCGACTTACTTCAAGTAGAGCGCGCTTGAAAGCTGCATCGTCGGCATCGAACGCGCCCACGCCTTCCGCGAGCGAGACCGCGCACGTGCCAAGAAAACAGCGGTCAACATTGAGCTGCTGGACAGCGAGCACTGCTGCCGAGTCGATGCAACCGCCAATATCCGGACTCACGGCACCGCCCACCATTACGAGAGGAATCCGGTGGGCTAGTACCGCCGCGGCAATCGTCACGGAGTTGGTCGCGACACTGATGCCCTTGCACTGCGAAAGCATTCCAGCCAGGGCCAGATTCGTGCTGCCACTGTCGATGAACACGTGTTCATCCGGCTTGATCAAGGTGACCGCCACGGCAGCGAGTGCCCGCTTGCGATCTTGATTTTCCTTGCTGCGCACCTCGATCGAAGTCGACGCGGCAGACAACGGCAAGGCCCCGCCGTAGACACGGGTGCAGCACCCTTCCGCCGCTAGCGCCCGCAAGTCACGGCGAATGGCGTCCTCTGAGATGTCGAATTCTTTTGCGAGATCCGTGGCGACGACGGCGTGGCCGTCGTGCAAACGGCGGGCGATAACTTCTCGCCGCCCGGAAGGAAGGTTGCTGTCCATGCGCGCAACCTATCATGCACGTTTACTCTTGTATATGCACGTTTCTGCATGTTTCAATAGTTTACGTTTCTGAGAGGTTTCCCTTCTTTCCCAGAGGACTTGTTGAAGCTGCCAAACGACTCCTTTCTTCATTGCCTGGCCGACGTCGCCGACGAATGCAGTAGATAGTGTCGGTCTTGAGCGGCTTCTTGCGGGGCCACAATGATTTGGCGAGACTACCTGGCGAATCTGCGCTAACCGCGCATCGCCCCCTGAACGCCCAAACAAAACAGAGTTGGCTTGCGGCCGCTTTGTCAGCATCATGGCCTCGAAAAAGTGACCATCCCCGGGTAACAGCAATGTTGACGAAGACCAATGTGTCCCTGCGACGTTTGAAAACTCTCGGGTCGGTCAGCGCATTGACGCTGGTCGCTCTTGCCGGCGAGGTCTTCGCCCAGCGACCGCCAGCGCAGGCGCGCGATTACTACGTCGGAACTCCCGGTGTGGGCCTGCCGGTGGCGCCGCTCGCGCCCGCGACAGGCACCGAGAAGCCGCCGAACACGTTTGCACCGGCGACCAAGAACGTGCGCATGTATGGCGCGCTCTATTCCGTCGAGAGCTGCGTCTATGATCCGAACCGCGGCGTGATCGTCGCGCCGTCGCGCGGAGTGAGCCAGGCGGTGCGCACGAATGACGCCTGGGTCGCGTTCGTCAATCATGACGGCAGCGTGCATACGCCGCGCTGGATAGGCATTCAGAACGCTGGCGCCGAACGCGAAAGCATGACGCCGCCGCTCGTCTTCAACGAGCCATTCGGCAGCTTCCTTCACAAAGGCGTGCTCTACATCGCCGATCGCGATGGCGGCACGCCGGATGCGACAAAGCCCGGCGAGAACACTCCCAGCGTTGCTGTTGTGCGCACGTTTGACATGGCGAGCGGGCGCCCGCTCAAATCGGTCACCGTACCGGGATCGCCTTGGTTGAATGACATTGCCGTTGCTGCGGATGGCACCGTGTATGGCACCAATTCTGGCGCCGCCGACCGTCCGGAAACCTGGGCGGTATGGAAGCTCGCGCCGGATGGCCAAGCTTCAGTGTTCGTACAAGGCGCGCCGCTCAGCACGCCAAACGGGATCGAGGTGGACGGCGACGGCAATATCGTCGTCGTCAATATAGGCAGCACCGACGTGATCACATTCGCGCCAGACGGACACGTCATCAAGACGGAACAGGCCGCACAATCCGGGAACGACGGGCTTGTGATCATGCCCGACGGCGTCAAATTCGTGTCGAGTGTGAGACTGGGCGGCGTCTCGATGATGGCGCCGGGCGCGCGCGCCAAGCTGATCGCCGAGAACATCCCTTCTGCCGCCTCGATGTGCTACGACTCGGACGCCAACCAGCTCGTCATTCCCATGAACGCGAACAACGGTCTTGCCTTCGTTTCGCTCAAAGGCATCTGGTCTCCTCGGCGGTCGTCACGTCGCTAGCGCGCGGCGTTTTCACGAAACGGCTCGAGGAACATGAACGCTGAGTATCACGCGATTTTCATCTCAGCAGCAAACGCCGGGTTACTTATGCGAGCTGTCTCCGGTTATGCGTTTTCCAAAGTACCGCCATATCAATGCCACGGTGACAACCCATGCAATTGAAAAAATCCCAATTCCAACCCAGGAAGTCTCGCTGGAAAATACATTGAAAATGAAGCCCAACACGATCAACAAGACTCCACAGGTCACCACCGCACCCAACCGCGCCAAACGCCGCACGGTTTCAACCGATTGAGCTGCTTCACGGTGGCTACCGGTCCTCTTATCTTGTGCGTCTTCCAGCTTGGTGATCCACCGCGGAGAATGGCCGGTTATCGCAACAAACCCGGACGCCGCGAAAAGAAGTGGCGCCCCAACGACTAGAAAAAGCACTCCAAACGGGTCGCCGTTCCCAACAACACTATCTTGTTGCCCGAGATTTAGGACAAACAGCGCGATTGCAAACGCGCCGGCCGCAGCCAATGCCGCGGCAAGGACACGAGAAAAAATGGAAACTTTTGCGCCGCGCTCTGATGTCCTCATCGGTTCCTCCACCATTGACTCATCCAGAATCCGCACATAGGTCCTTTGTTATTCCTGTCTACCCACGGATAGATCGCCGTGCCTATGGTGTGCCGCGAACCACTCTACGCGCGGTCTGAGAGTGTCGTAAACACCTAGCACTTGCTTCTGTCCGTTTGCTGAGCCAAGCAAAGTGCGGTGGCAAGAGCAAACTCCGCGGCTTATGGGAGTGGGCCAGATTGGTTTCCTACTGAAGCACTGGCTTCAACGAGCTCGCGCATCTTCACGATAAGAGGCGCGGACGTTTCAAAGAGGTTCACCGTGTAGTTCGATAGCACAATGGCGGTCCATCCGCTTTGCACATAGAAATCGATGTTATTGCTTATCCCCTGAAAGCCCCCGGCATGCCCGGCGGTCCCGTACGTCGCGTTGACGTCAAACCCGTATCCGTACGCGCTCGCTCCTAGCTCTGGCTTTGCCGCCATTAACATCTTCAAGGTCTGCGCCGCCAACAGTTTTCCACCCCGCAGCGCTCGATCGAACCTCAAGAGATCTGCAATAGTTGAGTACGCGCCGCCATGCGGTCCGGCCATCCCGCGGTGTGGACTGGCATTATTCTCAAAGAGCGCCTTACCTTCGACGTCGAATTTCTTTGCATACCCGATGGCAAAGTCGCGATGCGCTGGATCGAGAATTTCGAAAACCGTATCGCGCATTCCGGCCGGCTCGAGAATGTGAGTGGCCACATACTCGTAGTAGCTCTGGCCTGACGTCTTCTCGATCACTTTGCCGAGCACCAGGAACCCTATGTTGCTGTACTGATAGCCGGCGCCGGGCTCGAACTGCAGGCGCGTGGGTTCCGAGATCGCTGCCAGAAAGTCGTCAAGCGTTCTTGGGGAGCTGTTGGGTGGCCGTGCGTTGCCCATTGGCAACCCCGACGTATGCGACAGTAGGTGCTTGATTTTGATCTTCTTCGCAGATTCCGCATCGGGAAAATCCGGCAGAAACTTCGACAGCGGGTCTTCGTATGAGAGCTCACCGCCTTGCACCAACTGTGCGATGGCTATAGCGGTGAACATCTTTCCCATCGAAGCCAAGTTGAACTTCTTGTCGAGACGGTTTTCGATGTGAATCTCTTTGTTCGATTCGCCATAGGCCGCTTCGAATACTGGAGCGCCGTCGTGGGCCAATGCGACTACCCCCGAGAATACGTCGGCGCGTGCCATGCGCTCTGTGAATGCTTTTAGTTCACGAGCAATCTGCCGATCGCTTAACCGCACCCGAGACACGGCTGGACGAACCTCTTCTGGCATCCTTTTATGCAGCTGATCCAAAGGCCAGAACCCCACGATGCGATGAGGGTCCTCGCGTTCAACCGCCAGGAAGAGTGCGTACGGGCTACCGGTCAGGTGGTTTTTGAATATCGCCAGTGTTCCCAGCGCTCCCGATAGATGGTCCTTGAGAAGCGTCAGCGTTTCTACGTCAGTTGGATTGACGAGCCGCTGAAAAGTCAGCCCTCGGGATTGGTCCCAGAAGTTCATCAGCGTATCGATGCGCGCAGGCATCGGGATATTCGGGAGGTATCCTCCGAAGGTCTCGGCCAGTTGTTTCAATTCCTCGGGACGACCAGTGCTTACTGCTCGCGCGAATTCCTTCGCACGAGTCTCCAAGGGGTTAGCTTTTGGTGCGGACTGCGCATGTGCTGTTAAAACTATAAGTGTGCTTGCGATAAAAGTAGTGACGCGAGGCACGCGCCTCCGGTTCATGATCATGGACTTCCTTCCCTTCACTAAGACGTTTGGCTCTGCTTGCATACTTGCCTCCACCTGAACCTCACCGATTTCGTTTCGAGGACGCGGCGTGCGCCCTGGCGGAACAAGCGACCACCGCATTGTTATGCTGAACGCACGCTTTCACCCCGCGGGGTTCAGCACGTGCGAAACGGTCTAGCGAGCTACTTGTTCGTCGCCTGCAGAAGCGCAACGCTGCCACTTGGCGTCTTCGGTTCGCTTCTCTTGGCCGCCCAGGCGCCATAGACTTTGCCTTTACCGGTGGTGGGGGCGCGTTGAACGAACAAGTGTCGGCAATCGGCGGGGAAGATCGGGTACCGCCCCCGGTCTTCATCAGCTACGCGACCGCCGACCGCACCGAGGCGCTGAAGGTCTGCAAAGCGATCGAACTCCGGGGAACCAAATGCTGGATTTCCATGCGGGACGTGCCGCCCGGCGCGAATTATCAGGAGGCGATCGTGCAATCGCTTCGCACCGCTCGTGCGGTGGCCCTCGTCTTCTCGGACGCAGCCAACACTAGCGATGAGATCAAGAAGGAGCTCTCGCTCGCCAGCCGCTACCACGTGCCGGTTATCGCGCTCCGCCTCAAAGACGTCGAGCCGAGCGACGCATTCGCCTACGAATTGTCGACACGTCAGTGGATCAACGCGTTCGAAGGCTGGGACACGTCGATCGACATGCTGGTTGGCCGGATCGAGCAGATTTCAGGTTCCGAGACGGCGGCTTCCGCGGCTGCCACATCTGCTTCCCGGCGAACGACTTTCTCCTCGCGGCGCGGGATGGCGATCGCAGCCGCCGGCTTGCTTTCGCTGGTTGCGGCTGCTGGGATCTGGTGGGCGCTACGGCCGCCCCAAGCCGCAGGTCACGGCATGACGATACGCTTGGCCGGGTTTCAGCTCCTGTCGGCAGACTTGCCTGCAACCCTTCGGGATACCGTGGACGCGGAGATTACCGCGGCATTCAGCGTCGACGGCGCGGTGGGCGTTTCGACTGCACCAGCCCCGGCGCCGGGCGCAGCGCCAGCCTACACACTGGGTGGGGCGATCCAGCGGGACAAACACACGATCCGTGTCATCACTCGCATGGCCAACGAGCGCTCCGGCGCAACCCTTTGGACTAACACTTTCAACTACGACGGGGGTGAAGTCTCGAGGGTTCCACGCCACATCGCCGTGGATGCCGGCAATGTGGTCCGTTGCGGACTGTTTGGAGCATCAACCTATTCCAAGCCTCTGCCCGACGGAGTCCTCAGGGATTACATGCAATTTTGTGAGGGACACTGGGATCCCAATCTACTGGACGGACGGAAAGCCCTGATTCCGGCGCAACGAGTCGTCGCTGCCGTTCCGGACTTTTCCTGGGGTTGGGCGGCGGTCGCCGGTGCGTACTGGAAAGTCGCAATGAGCGCGGAGAACAGTCGGATCGCCGAAGAGGCGCGCGCGAGTGGACGTCAGGCGGCCGACCGGGCGGTAGCGATCGACCGCAGGAACAGCGAAGCCCTGTATATCAAAGCCATGCTGCTAGATCGGCGCGACTGGGTCGGTCGGGAAGACCTGTTGAAACGCGCCGTCGCGGCCCGTCGGCTGGATTGCGGATGCGAGCACCATCAATACGGTTGGATGTTGGTCAACGTCGGGCGGATTGCCGAGGCGGTCGAACAATTGCACCAGGCCAACGACATGCTGGCCCTCTATGTCTATACGCCGTTGACTTTGGCCGACGCGCTGGTCGTCGCGGGCAAGCCTGACGAGGCGAAACCCTATTTCGATGCGGCGATCGACCTCGCTCCGGATGCCGGCTTTGCGAAACGGCTCGCGATGTACAAGGCAACTGAGCTTGGTGACATCAACCTCCTGCTCGACCCGACATTACCGATTTCCGCGGAACTGCGCGCGGCCCTGCTGAGAGGGCATCGCGCACTGGCGACGCGTGATTCCGAAGCCAAGGCGCAGGCGGTCCAGGCCCTCCTTGCACTGACTGAAGACCAGCAGACGGATGACGTCGCGAGGCTGCTGGCAGATCTCGGCGCGAACCACGAAGCTTTTCAAATCGCGTCCCGGATAGCGACGACGCGGGAATATCCGGGGCCATCGCTCTTCTGGGATCGGAGCATGCGCGGAACATTGGCCGATCCGGGCTTCCCGGCCGTCGCCACACAACTCGGCCTTTTGAAATATTGGACGACGACCCACACCAAGCCCGATGTGTGTAATGAAAAGGCGCCGCCGCCGTTCTGCCGGAGGCTTTGACGCCGCATCGCAGATGTAGAGCTAGTGCATAACTATCCAGACCATCGCCCCGCTCGCAGGGGTCGACGCGGCAACGATCCGGCGCTGGCGTAGCAGTTAGCAAATTTTGAGACTCCGGGCACTTGATTCGCGCGGATTTTGCACGCAATCGCCGCGACCATCCTCATGCGACGCTGAAACTCGTCGGAACTCATCAGGGGATGGTGGTGGTCGGCCCAGGCAATCTATCTATGTTGCCAATAAGCGCCATGCAAACCGTGGGACGCTCGGTCAGCCCAGCGACACCCGAGAAGTTCTCATTGAAGGTTTGCTGTGCCCATGAATCCCCTGTTTTGACCGCGTCTGCGGGCAAAGCCGCCTCGGGAACAAGGTCTGGATGAATCATTCCGTCCAAATCCATGTCCAGCGACTTGGCGTAAGAGCCGCTCGCACCGAGGCGGAGCAGCTTCCTCATTTTGTAGATCGTTTCTGGTTTACCTACATTCGGGATCTGCCGGATGGGTTCGACGCCAGGGTGAAAGCTATCCTTCGTCATCAGCTCCACGATGCGCCAATCGCCGCGCTGGAGCGCGGCATTGACATACTGAGGTGCGACCCGCTCGTATTCTTCGACCTCCGCATCCGTGAAAATTGGCTTCCCATTCGATGTGCTGAACTCGCCTTGCAGGTAACACATCTGGGCGTCCGCATCACCAGCCCTGGCTGCCTGCTTGGTCGCCTCGAAATAGCGAGTCGCGACATCGGTCCTATCGCCGCAGCCTGCATCTTTGAGTGTTGCCTCCGCGGCGGTCTTCCGATTCGGCACGTTCATCCACCCATTCAGGCATTGGGCGTAGAGGTCCTGGAAATCCGTCCTGCCTTCATACTCCTTGCAGTCCAAGAGCGAATTGGTGACGGCGAGCTCCCGGGATGCGTAGGCGCAAAGTCGCAGCTTCTCAAACGCCGGGCCTGCATCGTTCGCTGCAACCGGGGCACTCACGGCAGATGCGGGAGACGCAGGCTTCCGTGCCGTGCTAGTTGCCGGCTCTGTCGTTCGGTTTTCCAAACCGGATCCGGAGACAGCGTCCGGCTCGACATCGGTCGAAGCGCGTGACCGAAATCCAATGTAGGTTGCGATCAGCGCAGCGACGAGCAAGCAGCCCAGCATCACCGCTGGCGTCTGGCGCGAGCTCACGAATTCATCTCATAGGCCGCCGCATTTGCTGCCATTGTCTGTCTGCCAACGCGCTGCTGCATCCTTGCCGTAATTCTCAGCAGACGTCTCATCGTTCGGATAGTCGTGTCCAGAAGCATGCATGTATTGGTGGTACCACTCGTGCGCGATCGTCGTGATCAAATCCCTTAACAGATTCAACTTTTACCGAATCGCGTCTCCGCCAACTACATGCCGACGTCTATTGGTTGGGCCGATCGATCCTAGCTAACTACTTCAGATCGCGTAACGATGCTGCTGTTTGTTAGGACAAGCTGCTCAATCGAGATCGCCTCTCGAAGATCGAGGGGCATGGCAGTCGCGTGCACGGCAAGCAGATGCGGTTGGCGATTCGAATCCCTAGAAAATGCCGCATTCCACGGCTAACCAGTTCGTAAGCAATTGATATTTAGGGAGCATTTTGGCGGAGAGAGATTCACATCGGCTCCCGAAGAACATGAATTCAAGCGTTTTCGGATATTCCCGAATATTAGTGCCCTTGGAAATACCCATCAAGAAAACGTCAATTCGACCGGCGCGATGGCTGCCTTTTTAGCCCAACAATTGACGTAAGACCGCTTGGCCGAGCAACAACTCGAAAGCAGGAAATTTCGGCTCGTTCGAATCGCAGCCTCTGCAACGCTATTCACAACTGTAGTGTCGCTTGAGCTAGGCTCGGTGAAATGCGCATCGGCACGACCTTACTCTTCATTCTCTTGCTGACTGCCTGCGCCAGTCATAAATCAGGCCAGGAAAACGTTGGTGCTACTGAGCGTGTTGTGCACGCCAACGAAAACCGAGTCGCCGCAGGAACGTACCAGGATGGCGTGCTGACGCTGCGACTGGAAATCGGCGAGGGCGCGTGGCGACCTGAACGTTCGCTTCCTGCCTATGATGTGCTTGGTTTCGGCGAAACGGGCAAGACGCTCACGACGCCCGGCCCGCTCATTCGAGTCCGTGACGGCACACTCGTCGACATATCGATCAACAATCCGCTGAGCAGCGATATATTCGTGCACGGCCTCGACGATCGTGCGAACTCTTCACTCCCGCTGCGTGTCCCGGCGCACGGAACCGCTGGAGTACGCTTTCGAGCTACGCGGCCGGGTACTTACTACTACTGGGGAACGACGGGCACCGGACTGAACCAGCGCGAGGGTCTTGACAGCCAACTGACTGGAGCTCTGATCGTCGATCCCGCGGGCGAGATCCCACGCGATCGCGTATTCGTCATCGGTCGATTGGGCTCAGCAAGCGACGGCGTCAACGTCGGGAGCGGGCTCGGTGCATGGGTGATCAACGGACAATCATGGCCTGACACGGAGCGACTAACCTACCAGGTGGGAGAGGCGGTGGCCTGGAGATGGATCAACGCCACCGATCATCGACATCCGATGCATCTGCATGGGACGTATTTTCAGGTCACGAGCGCGGGCGATAACTGGATTGATGTGCCTCGCGTGCCTGGCGAACGCAACCTCGTCGTCACGCAGCCCATGCAGCCCGGAAGCACAATGTCGATGATTTGGTCGCCTGCCGAGCCCGGCAATTGGCTCTTCCACTGTCACAACTTGTTTCATGTGATGCCCGACAACCGATTGCAAGTACCTAACTGGTACGAGGAGTACGCCGCTCTCCCCCACGATCAACACATGGCGGGGCTCGTGCTTGGAATCCACGCCTTCAGGAAGACCGAACGCGTGGCTCAAGCGAAGGCAGTACCACGCCGCCTCAAACTGCGAATCGGCGAGCGGGCAGGTGTTCGTTATCAAACACTAGGGTTGAGCGCGCCTGGCCTTGGCTATGCATTGGCTTCAGAACCCATAACTTCGCCCGGTCCGATGATCGTGCTCGAGCAAAAGCATCCGGTCGAGATCACCATCGTCAACGACATCGCTCGCGCGACCGCAGTCCACTGGCATGGAATCGAGCTGGAGAGCTACTTCGACGGCGTTCCCCATTGGAGTGGCGACTCGCGCAATGTGACTCCACACATCGCGCCGGGAAGCTCGTTTGTGGCTCGCTTCACACCGCCCCGCGCCGGCACCTTCATTTACCACACGCACTTCAACGACTATGTGCAGCTCACCACTGGCTTGTATGGTGCGCTGATAGTGCTCGAGCCCGGCCAAGTCCTTGATAACGAGGTCGACCACGTATTCGTGTTCGGTCAGGGCGGGCTTGATGATCAAAAGGATCCTGTGCTCGTGAACGGCGCGACCAACCCTCCGCCGATGTCATTGCAAGCCGGCCGCAATCAACGGTTCCGCCTGATTGGCATTACCGCCTCCCTGTCGGTGCGCGTGCGGCTCACGCGAGCCGAGGAGCTGGTGATGTGGCGATTCGTGGCGAAGGACGGAGCCGCTTTACCCGAAGCTTTGGTCACAACGCAGCCCGCCGATTTGGAGATCTTCCCCGGCGAGACTTATGACTTCGAGTTCTTGCCCATCGGGCGTTCGCCGCTGCGTCTGGAAGTGGAGCTGCAGCGCGCGACGGGGCAGCGCGCGACGGTCGCCTTGAGCATTGACCGGTAAGATTTCGAGTCCCTCTTTTACGATCGTTGTGCTTGCGGGCCGGAGCCCGGATTTCCAGTGCTGAGTCATCGAATGGCGAGACCATGACGGTCAAAGCCCTGCACGGATTGTTCGCGACGACGAAGTAATATCGAAAGATTTGTTCCTGGGAGAGAACTAACTGTCGGCATACTCAACGGTGCACCGCTACCCGTGGGCGAAATCTTCACGCCGAATGAAGTATTCGACTACGTATAAAAATACCAAGTGGGAGCGGCACGCGAGCTTTTTCCCGCTGACATTTCGCCTCAAGAGACCGCGACCTTGCAGAACTACGCAGTAACGGCGCATCGTGCGCTGAAGCTTGGAACTTGCAGTAGGGTCGACTTCCGGCGTGACCCAGAAGGGAGGTTTTGGTGCCTGGAAGTTAATTCGCTTCCTGGGATGACAGCCACCAGCCTGCTTCCGCGAGCCGCATGAGCCGCCGGAATCGACTTCCCTACTCTGCTCCAGACAATCTGCTCGGGCGCAGCACGCAAGTAGCCGGCGGCTGCTTACAATTGTCTCGACAGGACTGTTTGATGCATTGGCAACCTAACTTCTCGTATTTGCCACCACAGCTTGCGCTGCACAACCGACAAACGAAGGGTGCGGCGTATCACTATTCGGTTGCCGACGTTTGATCTGAATCGTCGGGGTCGATGCTACGTCACCCTCCAATCAAACGTCCCACCTACTTCTCGTACTCGAAGCTCTCCGAGTTCTTGTCCGCCGCCAACGTCCACGACACGCCAACAAACACGATCCGCCCCGGCTGCCGCACGGTGTCCGAGCTGGTTATCGCGAGCGAATCCAGCACCACCTGGTCCCGACGACTCGCAAACACGTCGGACGCCGTGACCAACACCGCAAAATTCGGCCGCACCTGAAACCGGTACCCCACGTCCACCGCCACACTGCCGCGTTTGTACCCCTGCGGCGTGAGCTCCTTGCCGTTCGCTTCGACATTCACCTGGGCGCGGTTGCGCTCGCTCACGCGCCAGTTGAGGGCGGCCTTCGCTTCGTAGCTGATCGTCGACTTCTTGCTGTCGAACCCCAGGTTGCTCGCGTCGATCTCCTTGTAATAGGCGTTGCCGCTCAAGGTGGCATCGAGTCCGGCCACGATGCGCCCCGACGCAACGAGCTCGAGTCCGCCGGACTGGCTCTGCCCGAGGTTCACCGGTTGGATCACCAACACATCGTCGTCGATCAGCGTGTTGACGTCCGTGAACTCGTCGTGCGTGCGCCGCGCATACACCGTCGCACTGAGTGACGAGCGGCCGTCCTCCCACGACCATCCCCCTTCGAGCGAATCCCTTTCGCTGGGCTTGAGATCGGGGTTGCCGGCGTACAGCGTCTGCTCATCGATGCGAAACACGCCCGGATAGAGCGAGCGCCAAAACGGCCGCTCCACCCGGCGTGAGTAACTGAACGTCAGCGTATTGTGTTCGTCGAGCTTGTCCGCGAAATGCAGGGTGGGATATGTGCGGAAGTAGTCGCTCGCCGCGGAGACGTCAGCCTGCTCGAGCCTGAGACCGGCCAGCACCGTCCACGCGCCGAACGGCTTCTCGAACGACGCGTACAGCGCGTGGATCGTCTGCTCATGCAGGTATCGCCATGATGCATCGTCGTCGATCACCGGGGGTTCGCCGACGAGTGCCGGGAGGGTCTGGACCAGATCGTAATTTCCTTTCGTGCGTTCCGCGTCGTAGCCTGCGATGAGCCGCGCCTTCGACTCGAAGGTCTGCGTGCGCTCGATCGAGAGTTCGGTCGTCACCTCGGTCTCGTACGTCTTCTGATCCCGGAGCCGGTCGGGCGCGACCGGTTCCAGGCTCGACTCCGTGAACCGCCACGGCTCGACTTCGCGACCTTCCCCGCGCTGCAGGCTCACGTCCAGCCCGTCACCCTCGACTTCGCCTGCGTGGTGCCACCGCAAAGCTGCGATGCTGTAGTAGTTGTAGTCGTCCGACTGGCGAGTCCGCGACGTCTCATTCGACGTGGCGTCGGTGCCGAGGACGAGCGAATTTTCGGTAAAGCGGCTCGCGGAGTCACGGCGCCAGAAGTCGCCCTCCGCGCTGAGGCGGTCGCGCTCGCTCGCGTCGTAGTCCGCGGACACGTTGACCGACTTTCCGACGCGGTCGTCATCGCCTCGGCCGAAGAGCTGTCGATCGCTCTCGGTTGTGCCGTTTGCATCGCGCAAAATTCGGCGTTCTTCGGAATTCCGGACCCGGAGGTTGTGGCGCACCTGCGCGGAAGCCCGCAAGTTCAGCTTGCCCGCTTGCACGCCCTGGCTCATGCCGGCGGCATACCGCCCTGCGGTGCCCACGCTCGCGCGCGCGGACCCCGACCGTGATTTGCGTGAATGCTTGAGCACGATGTTGATGATCCCCGCCGTCCCTTCGCGCTTAAAGTTCGCCGGCGGGTTGGTGATGACCTCGATTCGATCGATCTCGTCGGCGGAAAGCTGCTCGAGCGCCGCGCCGCGGTTCGCACCGTTGAACTCCGGGGCAGGGCGGCCGTCGATGAAGATCTGAACGCTCGAGTCGCCGCGCAGGCTCGGAATGCCCTCGATGTCCAGGCTCACCGACGGCACGTTGCGCAGCACGTCAGTGGCGCTGCCGATCGGGGCCTGCAGATCTCGTGAAACCGCATACACCTTTCTATCGACGCGAGTTTCGACGGCGGGTCTCTCACCGGTGACGACGATTTCAGTGACGACAGGGGCGGGCGCGGGAGGCGGCGTTTGCGCGTTGGCGGCGAAAACGCTGGTTGTCGTAGAGAGCGCCCATGCGACCGCTTTTTTCATATCGCGATTGTACGAGTCATGCCGCGGAGCTACGACCAACGAGCCATGCGTGATTTTTCGACTTGTTTTTTCTTGGTCAACGCCTCGAGCGGAGCTCATCGAAGTATCGGCCGAATTTCCGGCGAAACGCCCCGCTGATTTTGTGGCGGCGAGGTGCGACCATCGTCAACGCTGGCCGAAGAATTGGCGGAGAGAGAGGGATTCGAACCCTCGAAGGGCTTTTGGCCAAACGGAAGACTCTTAGCGATCAGTAACTTACGGTTTTCCCTCGAATTGTCGTCCCCCCACTTCCCCACGCCTCCCCGCCGCTGGCAGTAGAGCTGGCAATAGCTAGTCGCCTCCATAGGGAAGCCATTGCACAACCCGTCTTCACTCGAAGACATGCTTGACAAGATACCGGGTGCTGTCCGTGGACTCCACGAAGCCGATTGCGTCGAAGTGATCCTCCAGACGATGGGGGTGGAACTGGTTCAACAACTGTGGCCTGGAGCCGATATATCGAAATCCTGCGATCTGTCGAAGCGGATGCGTCGCCGGCAGGGAGGCGAGCATCACTAGATTGGCGCCCCTCAGGCTCTTCGACAATAGATATTCGTGCGTGCCCGGAAAACCCATCTGTGCGGCATAACGGAGCGCCGGACCGTAGGCCGAATAGTGGCCACGGTTGAACGTGAAGCCGATGGCTAGATAGTCGTCGTGAAGCCGCCGGCCGAGATGAGCGCCCATGGCGCCGCCGAAGCGGGTGACGTGGCTGTTGTCGGCCCACAAGATGACACCGCCTTCGCTGGCCGTTTCTTCGAGTAGGTCCATCACCTCCTCGGCCATGTAGGCGTCGCGTGACTGGCCGTTCACGTCCGGTCTGTCCATCCGGAGCCCACGTTCGAAGGTGCGTACGTAGCGGGCCAGTCGCTGCCGATCCTTTGTTGAAAGGACTCCGTTCGTGTCCAACCGGGTGCCTAAAGAACCCAATCGCGCAAGGACCGTCGCGATGTCGGACGGCGTAGACGACGACAGCGCCTGGTCGAGTCCATCTAGCGTCGCGGCAGCCGCCGGATCGCCCGCGGTGGCTACGAGCGTCGCAATGGCCGCCAGCGCGAGCCGTGGCTGCTGGACGTCGAAGCCGCGGAACTGGACCGCGACCTTGGCGGTTCGGTTGTAGTCCCGCAGCCATTCGACAACGCTCCACATTTCTGCCGTTTGCCAGCTTGGATACGTGAGGGCTCGAAGGATGGTCTCCCGGGTCGCCGTGCCGCCCAGTACGTAGTCGTTGACCTTGTCGGCTTCGGCCGCAGGCGCCTCGAGTGCCAGCACGGTGTAGCGGCGCTCGCGGACCAGGAAGCGGATGAGTTCGAGCTTCATCCGGAAAAGTGCGGCGGCACCATGGCTGTTCTCGCCGAGCGCGATCACCCGGGCCGATCGGAACAGCTGCATAGCGCGCGCCTGGACCGGCCGGCTGGCATTTGCGGAAAAGTCTTGGAGGTCGACCGCAGCCGCTCGGAGGGTCCGAACATCTCGCTGGCTCGGCGTAGTCGCGGTCTCTTTGTCGGCGCCCCACGCACGGCCGTCAACCACAACTCGCAGCCCGTCGACCCAGACTTCGCCTGGCCCTAGCACCAGCAGACCGATCTTGAGGTTATCCGGCAAGCACTCGCCGCGGTTGCTTGTCATCCGGTGTTGAAACGACTGCCAGACGCCCCCGGTCGGCATCGATGTCTCGCCTGCCGATCGCGGACCGCCCTGCGCAAACAGAATCGGCCGAATCGCGATTCCGCGCGCGTCTGCATAACTGAATCCGGTGAGGATAGCCTCGTGGTAACAGCTCTGGTCGAGAAACAGCGGCGTGTAGAGCGGAATCGGTTCCCTGCTGTCTGACACGATGCGCAGAGCGGTGCGACCCGAGCGCGCATGCATGGCGTCGATGGCCACCCGGACCCTGGCGCCAGCCTCCTCCGCCTCGATGTACCAGTTGAGCGGCATTCCCTGAGGGGTCGCTCTCTCGAAATCGAGGTTGAGAAACGGCGCGCTTTCAACCAATACGCCGGACTTCGAATCGGGTTGAATCTCACCCGTCTTGCGGGCGCTTGCTGCTGTAGCGTCTGACGCGCCGCCTGCGAGCGCCAGGAGGACAGGCAACGTGAACCACCGCAGTTGGCCAGCGTTGGGGGAATTCTGCATGGGCTTTCCTATCTACCGACGGGCGTGGCATACTCGGCCGGCATTATCTTCATGTCAAGTTACTTCGTATTGATATAGTTTTCCCCTAACAAGGATAGAGCGCGTGCGGAAGCAGAAGCCCGGTTCCGAAAAGACTGTGATCCCCAGCGACGACGTCGTCGACAGGCTGCTGCGCGACTGGCGGCGCGAACGTCCGGACCTGGATGCCGCACCGATGGCAGTGGTGGGCCGAGTCCTCGCGTTGGGCCGCCTGCTCGAGGCCAGGGCCAACAAATGGCTCAAGGGCACCGGTCTCATCTACACCGATCTCGACGTGCTGGCGACTCTACGGCGCTCCGGCGATCCGTATCGGCTGACACCGACGGTGCTCAGGAAATCCGTGCTGGTCACGTCCGGCGCCATGACTGCATGCCTCAATCGCTTGGAGAACCTGGGGCTGTTGAAGCGCAGTCTGGAAGATGCCGATCGCCGTTCGTTGATGGCCGCGCTCACAGACAAGGGACTCAAACTCGTAGACAAGGCGATACTCGTCCGCTTCACCGAGGCCGCAGCCGCGGTCGCGGGACTTTCTGCGACCGAGCGGGCCAGCCTTGCCAAACTGCTGCGCAAGTTGGGAAACGGCCTGCGAGCCCAGAGCAACTCCTGGTAGGCGAAGACATTCTGGTCGCAGTCTCCGACATCGCCCACGGCGGAGATTCTTCTTTTCAACTACTGATCAAATCGCTCGAGCCCGCCGTTAGATAACGCACGCCTACGACAGAACGCAGTTAGCCAACTTCAGGTGGCTCCGTGGCAAGCGGAATGAGAGCGCCGAGCACACCAAGGCGATCGCGAGTGCATTGAAAACTTCGAGACTTGCGCACGAGTTGTTAGCTCCCCGCATGTCCACTGGCGTACCTCTGTTTGTTCGCTCATCTCGCCTGCACTGACTGGAACTCGAGTATCGGCCGCAGTCCGATACAGACGTGCTCTGGCAGTAGAGCTGGCAGTAGGCTGGCAATACGAAACTCCTGGCATTGCACCGGACTTCGTAACGTCTTGTTTTTCGCCAAGTCTTGAATTGGCGGAGAGAGAGGGATTCGAACCCTCGAAGGGCTTTTGGCCCTTACGCCCTTAGCAGGGGCGCGCCTTCGACCACTCGGCCATCTCTCCGGGGGGCGCAATCATAATGAGCCGGAGAGCGATCTGGCAAAAATCGCACGAAATCAGGTCAGGCGGGCAGGCTCTCTCGCGGAACGCTCGTTTCGCCCTCGGCCGGGGCAGTGCCTTCGCCGGCGGAGCGGCCGTTCTTGATGCGTTCGAAGATTTCTTCGCGGTGCACGGACACGGTCTTTGGCGCATTGATGCCGATGCGAACCTGATTGCCCTTCACGCCAAGGACCGTAACGGTAACGTCTTCGCCGATGACAACTGATTCGCCTACTCGTCGCGTCAATATGAGCATGTTGCGGGCCCTCCGCGGAGCCTCTTCGTTATTGCCGTCCTTGGCCCCGGAATGCATGGCTGGATCAGCGATGCGGCACATTAGCATTCGTCCTACGCCGTCGCTACAGATGGGTGTCTCATAACGGGCGGTTAAGTCCCAAATCCTGGTGCAGCCGTTTGACACAAGACTCAAGCTTGTCTTCGGCGACCAACACCGCGATTTTTATCTCGGAAGTCGAAATGAGTAGCGCTTTCACGCCTTGTGCCGCAAGGGATTCAAAGAGTTGCGCTGCGACGCCGGCATGGGAACGCATCCCTACTCCAACGACCGCAATCTTGGCGACCTTGTCATCGGACGCCATGCGCGCGCCCGGAAATTCGGACGTTACGTTTTGCGCAATGCGCTGCGCCTCGAGGTAGTCGTCTCGATGCACCGTAAATGACAGGTCCTTGAGACCGCCACGCGCGGGGGCCAAAACGATCATGTCGACTTCGATGTTCGCCGCCGAAATGGGCTTGAGCACGCGCGCGATGCAATCGGCCGTGTCGGGAAGCCCGGAAATCGTCAACTGGGCTTCGTCCCGGTTGAATGCGATGCCAGAGATAAGGGGAGCTTCCACGTTCGATTCCTCTTTGCATATCAGTGTGCCGGGTCCGGGACGGAACGACGACAACACACGTAAGGGCACCTGGTATTTCGCGGCGAATTCGACCGAGCGCAGGTGCAGCACGCGCGATCCCTGGCCCGCGAGCTCGAGCATCTCCTCGAACGAGATACGCGCCAGCAGCCGCGCCTCCGGAACCATGCGTGGATCGGTGGTGTAGACGCCGTCTACGTCGGTGAGGATCTGGCACTCGTCCGCTTCGAGCGCCACCGCGAGCGCCACGGCGCTGGTGTCGGAGCCACCGCGGCCGATGGTGGTGATGTCGCCGTCATCGTCGATTCCCTGGAAACCCGCGACCACCGGCACCTCTCCTTTGTCGAGAGATTGCTGCAGCCGGCTGACCTCGACGGCCGTGATGCGCGCGCGCCGATGAATGTTGGTGGTGCGCACCCGCACCTGGCTGCCGGTGAACGAACGCGCCGGGATGCCGCGTTCGCACAGCGCCATGGCCAGCAGCGAGATCGAGACCTGCTCGCCGGTGGCCAGCAGCACATCCATCTCGCGCGGATTCGGTTCGCGGGCGATGCCGGCGGCGAGATCGACCAGGCGATCGGTGTGGTCGCCCATGGCCGAGACCACCACCGCGATGCGCTCGCCGCGTTGACGGATCTCTGCGACTTTCGCGGCCACACGCTGGATGAGTTCGACCGAACCTACCGAGGTGCCGCCATATTTCTGGACTATGGTCCTAACGCTCACGCACCGAGTTTGGCACGGACGAAGCTTTCGACGCTCTGCAAAGCGGCGGCCAGTGCTGCCGGGTTGTTCCCGCCGGCCTGCGCGAAGTCGGGACGACCGCCGCCCTTGCCGCCGACCTGCCCGGCGACGTTGCCCACCAGCTCGCCCGCCTTGACCTTGTTAGTCTGGTCGGCGGTGACGCCCGCCACCAGCGTAATCTTGTTAGCCGCGTCGACGGACGCCAGCACGATGACGGCGGATTTCAACTTGTCCTTGAGCTGGTCGACCGCGTTGCGCAGCGCGCCGGCATCGGCGCCATCCACCTGCGCGGCGATGAGCTTCACGCCCGCGATATCCTTGGCGCCTGCCGAGAGGTCCGTGCCCTGCCCGCTCGCGAGCTTGTTCTTGAGCTCGCGGTTTTCCTTTTCGAGCTGGCGGATGCGTTCGAGCGCGTCGGCCACCTTGGTTTTCACGTCTTCGCGCGACCCGCGCACCAGGCCGGCAACTTCCTTGACCAGCGCGTCGGTGTGTTCGACATAGTCAAGCGCGCCTTCGGCGGTGATCGCTTCGATGCGGCGCACGCCGGCGGCGACACCGCCTTCGCTGACGATCTTGAAGATGCCGATGTCACCCGAACGCGCGACGTGCGTACCGCCGCACAGCTCCATCGAGAAGTCGCCCATGCGCAGCACGCGCACGTCTTTTTCGTATTTCTCGCCGAACAGCGCGATGGCGCCTTCCGCAACGGCCGTGTCATAGGGCATCTCGCGGGTTTCGGCGGCGGTATTCTTGCGGATCTCTTCGTTCACGAGCCGTTCGATCTTTCTGAGCTCATCCGGCGTGATTGCCTGGAAATGCGAAAAGTCGAAACGCAGCCGATCGGGCGCCACCAGCGAACCCTTCTGCTGCACGTGCGTGCCCAGCACCTTGCGCAGCGCCGCGTGTAATAGATGAGTGGCCGAGTGGTTGGCCATGATGGCGCGGCGGCGCGTCGCGTCTACGTTCGCTGCGAGGCTGTCGCCGATCTTGATGACGCCCTTCCCTAGCTTGCCGATGTGGGAGTACGCGCCACCACGTTTCTGCGTATCGGTTACGGTGAAGCTCGCGCTCACATTGCCGAGTTCACCCGCGTCGCCGACCTGCCCGCCCGACTCCGCATAGAAAGGAGTGCGATCGAGCACGACTTCGCCTTCGTCGCCGGCGGCGAGTTCCTGCACGGCCGTGCCGCCCTTGAGCAGTGCAACGACTTTGCCGACATCCGTCGTGGCCTCGTAGCCGAGGAAGCTGGTCTTGCCTTCGATCTTGATGCCATCCGAAAGGTCGACGCCGAACTTGCTCGCAGCTTGGGACTGCTTGCGCTGCACTTCCATTGCGGCTTCATAGCCGGCGTGGTCGATGGAAAACCCGCGCTCGCGCGCGATGTC
>Ga0193752_1000282_pt1 | contig 55030 bp, 63 predicted proteins | sample H1c1metaG_FD_144924 | JGI IMG/M metagenome (GOLD analysis project Ga0193752, IMG submission 144924) | Soil microbial communities from a riparian zone of the East river system, Colorado, United States - H1c1 | ecosystem: Environmental > Terrestrial > Soil > Riparian zone | place: USA: East River...
CTCCGGCATCCTCGACCTGCGCACCGGCATGCTGGAGTGCTGCAACGCCGGCCACGAGCCGCCCTACCTGCTGACGGCGCAGGGTGCGCTCGAGCGCCTGCCCAATGCCGGCGGGCCGCCGCTGTGCACCCTGGAGGAGTTCGAGTACGCCACCGCGTATCGCGAGCTCGGCGCCGGCGACTCCCTGTGCGTGCTGAGCGACGGGGTCACCGAGGCGATGAACGAGCGGCACGCCCTCTACGGCTCGCACCAGCTCGAGCTGGCGCTGAAGTTCGTGCCGCGGGGCGCGGCACCTGGTGAAGTGGTGGGAAAGGTGCGCGAGGATGTGCGGCGCTTTGTCGGCAATGCCATTGCGTCCGACGACCTTACTCTCCTCGTGCTGCGCTGGACCGGGCTGGCGGCAGCCGCCGAGCCCGACCTGGACGAATCAGCGGACGTTGATCTCGACGCGACGGTTCCGGGGCTCCTCGACCCCGTCGTCAGTCGGAACTAGCGGCTGGCGCTCGCCGCGGCCGGCCGCGCGGATCCGCGCCGCGGGAATGCCCAGACCGAGCATCGCTTCACGCATGGTCTGCGCGCGCTGCAGCGACAGTCCGTCGTTTGCGTCGTCGGCGCCCACCCGGTCGGTGTGTCCTATCACCTGGATGTCGGGCGCCGCCCGGCGGCGCAACTCGTCGAGCACCCGCTGCATCTCGCCCTTGGATTCCTCGGTGAGCTCGTCGGTGCCGGTGACGAAATACAGCAGAAAGGATGCGGGCCGCGCCGGTATCGCCTCGAGGGCGGCGCCGAACTCGCGCCGCACGGCCTCCTCGGTGCTCGGCGCGCTGCTCAGCTCCTGGGCGCCCGCCGCACGCGACGCGGCATAGGCGGTGTTGAGGGTGGTCGTCTTGCCGTCGCGCTCGATCACCACGGTGCCGATGTGCCCGTCAGCGGCGGGCACCAGCACGACGAGCTCCTCAGCCCCCTGACGGCCAAACAGGATCGCCAGCGCGATGACCGCGCCGGCGACAAGCGCCCCCATCGCTCAGTCGTTTACCTTGACGACGAACTCGGTGCCGCGCACGCCCATGATGCTGGCAGGTGTGCGGATGCGCATCGACTCCGGCGACTGCTTGACCATCTTGCCGGACACCACGGCGAGCGAGCCCTTGTTGAGCGACGCATCGAACTCGCCGGAGTGCGTGGTGGTGTCGAAGCGGTACTTGTTGATCACCAGCACGCTGTTCGGGCCGGCCGAGAACAGGCTGTTGTCCAGGAAGGTGATGCCGACGGCGCCGTCGGCGCCCGTGACGATGGTGTCGGCCTGGCGCAGCTGCATGCCTGTGGCCACCGGCAGCTTCTTGCCTGCGCGCTCCACATGAGCGGCGCCTTTCACCGTCTTGATCTCCCCTACGTCCTGCGCGCAGACGCCGGTTGCCAGCGCCATCGCTCCCAGTGCAGTCATCCAACGCATAGCTGACTCCTTCTTTCTTATGGAACCCCCGGGGGAATCTTATAATGCCGACGCCCCTTAGGTGCGGAAATCTGTGGAAAAGTACCCGCCAGAACAATCTACGATGATTCCCGCCCGCCTCGAGCGGATGCGGGACCTGCGCCGCTTTCTGGAGGGCTTTTGCACGGCTTCGGGGGTCGGCAGCGGGCCTTGCCTGCGCCTGAACCTGGTGCTCGAGGAGTTGTTCACGAACACCGTGCGGCACGGCCATGGCGGAGACTGCGATGCGCCGGTCTGGGTCGGCCTGGTGCGCAAGTCAGGACAGGTGCGCGTGACCTACGAGGACACCGCGCCGCCCTTCAACCCCTACGGCAGGCTGCCCACCCAGTCTCCCGATACGTCTCTGGAGATGCGCAAGCTCGGCGGCCTGGGGGTGCTGCTGACCAAGGAAATGGCCGCCTCGCGCGATTACGCCTATGTGTTCGGCCGCAACCGCATCCGGCTGGCGCTGACGGCGACGTAGTCGGGAACATGCGCCGGAAAATGCGCCTCTGGTGCCCGGGGCCGGACTCGAACCGGCATGGCCTTGCGGCCGAGGGATTTTAAGTCCCTTGCGTCTACCAGTTTCGCCACCCAGGCGCGGCTGCGGCAACCCTCAGGATACTCGGTGCGCGCTAACGGGAATTTGGAGGCGCGAGCCGGAGTCGAACCGGCCTAAAAGGATTTGCAGTCCTCTGCATAACCGCTTTGCTATCGCGCCACAACAAAAAGGGAAGGTGTTGGACCTTCCCTTTTTGAATTTGGAGCGGGAGACGAGTCTCGAACTCGCGACCTTAACCTTGGCAAGGTTACGCTCTACCAACTGAGCTACTCCCGCGCTTTGATTTTGCCGGCGAATTTTACCACCGGCCCTGCTCCCTGCCACCTTCCGTTATACCCCCCGGCAACCTACAGGGCATGCTGGACCTTCCGCAGGTAATAAAGCATCGATACCACGGTCAGGACAGCCGCTACGCTGATCAGCAGCGTACCCAGCCACTGCGAGTCGATCAGGCCGAACAGGGGATCGTGGTACAGCAGCAGCGGGATGGCCACCATCTGGCTGACCGTCTTCAGCTTGCCGATGAAGGCCACCGTCAGGCTCTTGCCCTGCCCCAGCGCCGCCATCCACTCGCGCAGCGCCGAGATGGCGATCTCGCGGCCGATGATGATCAGCGCCACCAGCGGGTCGACGCGCGCCAGGTGCAGCAGCACCACCAGGGCGCCGACCACGATCAGCTTGTCGGCCACCGGATCGAGAAACGCACCGAACGCCGACATCTGGTTCAGGCGCCGCGCCAGGTAGCCGTCGAGCCAGTCGGTGATCGCGGCGACGATGAAGATCGCCGCCGCCGCGAGGTTCCTCGCCGAGAACGACAGCCAGTCGTCGGGCAGGTAGAAGATGCCCACGATCAGCGGAATCAGGATGATCCGCGACAGGGTGACCAGGTTGGGGGCGTTCAGCGGGATCATCGCGCGGCGGACTCATGCAGGTGCTTGTAGATCCGCTCGGCGAGCGGCCGGCTGATGCCCTCGACCTTGGCGATGTCGTCGATCGCCGCCGCCTGCACGCCTCCCAGGCCGCCGAAGTGCTCGATCAGCGCCTGGCGGCGCTTGGAGCCGATGCCGGGAATCTCCGTCAGGAGCGAAGTGACGCGCGTCTTGCCGCGCTTCGCCCGGTGCCCGACGATGGCGAAGCGGTGCGCCTCGTCGCGGATCGCCTGGATGAGATGCAGCCCCGGATGCGTCGGCGGCAGCTGCAGGCTGCGCGACTCCGCCTCCACGATCAGCTCCTCCATGCCGGGCCTGCGCGCGGGGCCCTTCGCCACGCCGACCAGCGCCACATCGTTGAGGCCGAGCTCGACCAGGATGGCCTTCGCCGCGGAAACCTGCCCTTTGCCGCCGTCGATCAGCACCAGGTCCGGGATCCTGCCGGCCTCGGCGGTGATGCGCCCGTAGCGGCGCGCCAGCACTTCGCGCATCGCCGCGTAGTCGTCGCCGGGGGCGACATCGCGGATGTTGAAGCGGCGGTACTCGGCGTTCTGCATCTGCTGGCGGTCGTAGACCACGCACGAGGCGACCGTGGCCTCGCCCATCGTATGGCTGATGTCGAAGCACTCGATGCGCTGCGCGCCCTCGGGCAGGCCGAGGGCCTCGCGCAGCGCGACCAGCCGCCCTTCCTGGGTGGCGCGGTCGCGCACGCGCTGGGCGATGGCGAGCTGGGCGTTCTTCGCCGCCATGTCAAGCCAGACGCGCCTCTCGCCGTGCGAGGGATGAATGATCTCCGCTCCTTCGATATCCAGCTCGACCTCCTCGCCGACGACGATGAGGGAGGGAACCGGCTGCTCAAGATAGTGCTGCTCGAGGAATGCCGCAATCACCTCGGCTTCGGAAGCCCCTTCCGCGTTGGACGGAAAGAAGCTGCGGTCGCCGACATGGCGGCCGCCCCGGATCATCGCCAGGTTGACGCAGGCGATGCCGCCCTCGATGGTACAGGCGACCACGTCCGCGTCGACGCCGCGGTTCGATTCCACGTACTGGCGCGCCTGCACGCGCGACAGCGCCCGCACCTGGTCGCGGTAGGCGGCGGCTTCTTCATAGCGCTGCGCCTCCGAAGCGGCGTTCATTTTCAGGTTGAGGTTGCCGATCACGTCGTCTTCGCGGCCTTCCAGGAACAGCATGGCGTTGGCCACGTCGCCCGCGTACTGCTCGGCGGTGATCTTACCGGTGCACGGCGCGGTGCAGCGGCGGATCTGGTGCAGCAGGCAGGGCCGCGAGCGGTTCTCGAACACCGTGTCCTCGCAGGTGCGCAGCTGGAAGACCCGCTGCAGCAGCTGGATGCTCTCGCGCACGGCGTAGGCGTGGGGAAACGGGCCGAAATAGCGGTTCTTGCGCTCCTTCGCGCCGCGGTGGAAGCCCAGGCGCGGAAACTCGTGCCCCGTCACCGCCAGGTAGGGGTAGGACTTGTCGTCGCGGAACAGGATGTTGTAGCGCGGCGCGAGGCTCTTGATGAAGTTGTTCTCGAGCAGCAGGGCCTCGCCCTCCGAGCGCGTCGCGGTGACCTCGACCGAGGCCACCTGCGAGACCATCATCTGGATGCGCGGGCTGGGGACGGTCTTCTGGAAGTACGAGCTGACGCGCTTCCTCAGGTCGCGCGCCTTGCCGACGTAGAGAACCTCTCCGGACTTGCCGAACATGCGGTAGACGCCGGGCAGGTTGGGCAGCCCGGCGACGAAAGCCTTCGCGTCGAACACGATTGGACGATTATAAGTCGTGTAAAATCCGCCCCCTTTCGTACCTATAGCGCAGCGGCGGTTTCCATGGCAAAAGTCGAAGCAGTCGAGATCCGGCCGGGCCAGCTCCTCGAGTGGGACAAGCGGGTCTGGCGCGTCCTCAAGGCCTATCACGTGCACGTCGGCGGCCGCGGCGGCGCCTTCATGCAGGTCGAGATGAAGGACATCGAGGCCGGCACCAAGACCAACCAGCGCTTCCGCACCGAGGACAAGATCGAGCGCGCCTTCGTCGACCCGCGCAACATGCAGTTCCTGTACCAGGACAGCGACAGCTACGTCTTCATGGACCAGGAAAACTACGAGCAGATGTCGCTGTCGGCCGAGTTCCTCGAAGGCCAGTCCGGCTACCTCCTCCCCGAGATGGAGGTGCAGATCAACTTCTACAACGGCCGCGCCATCGGCATCGAGCTGCCGCCGTCGGTGATCCTCACGGTGGAAGACACCGAGCCCGGGATCAAGAACTCCACCGCCACCAACAGCTTCAAGCCCGCGAAGATGCAGACCGGCGTTACCGTCCAGGTGCCGGGGTTCATCAACACCGGCGACAAGATCAAGGTCGACACCGCCGAAGGCACGTACATGGAACGCGCCTAAGCAAGCTGTTGCAGGGTCTCCTGAGCTTCCCGGTAGGCGACGCTCTTTCTCAAGTCCCGTCCGCCCTGCTTCCGCATCCGGTCCAGCCTCTCGGGTTTCACGAGAGACACTTCTTTAAGCGATTCCAGGAGCACTTCCTGCCCGGCCGGGTCGTTGCATAGCAGAACCATGTCGCAGCCGGCGCCGAGCGCCGCCCTCGCCCGCTCGGGAATGCCGCCGGCGGTGCTTGCGCCCTCCATCGACAGGTCGTCGCTGAAGATCAGGCCGTCGAAGCCCAGCTTGCCGCGCAGGACCTCCTCCAGCCAGTACTTCGAGTAGCCGGCGGGCTCCGGGTCGACCTGCGGGTAGATCACGTGCGCCGGCATGACCGCGGCCATTCCGGCCTCGATGGCTGGCTTGTACGGAAGAATGTCCTTCTTCCAGATCTCGGCGAACGTCCGGCCGTCCGTCGGTATCGCGACATGCGAGTCCGCTTCGCAGAAGCCGTGCCCGGGGAAATGCTTGCCGACCGCCGCCATGCCGGCGTCGGCGAAGCCCTGCACCAGTCCCGCCGCCAGCGCGCCTACCGCGGTGGGGTCGAAGTGCAGCGCCCGGTCACCGATGACGGCGCTGGCGCCGAAATCCAGGTCGAGGACCGGGGCGAAGCTGAAGTCGACGCCATGTGCGCCCAGTTCGGCGCCGACTACGTAGGCCGCGGCGCGCGCGGCCGCCTTGCCCGCCGGCCGATCGCGATCCCACAGCTTGCCGAGGTGGCGCATCGCCGGGATCAGCGTGAAGCCCTCGCGAAACCGTTGCACCCGCCCGCCCTCGTGGTCGACGCAGATCGGCAGGGCCGGCTCGCGCAGCCGCTCGATCTCCTCGGTCAGGGCGGTGAGCTGCTGCACGTCCTGGAAGTTTCTCGAAAACAGGATCACGCCGCCCGTCGCGGGGTGCGAGAGCCGCCTGCGGTCGTCGTCCGTGAGGGCCAGGCCGACTACATCGATCACCGCCGGCCCCGGCGGCAGCCTTACTTTTCGCATTCCAGGATCACCGTGGCGAACGCGATGCCGCGCTCGTCTGAGAGGGAAAGATGGGCATTTGAGACGTTTTTCTCCTGCAAAAGTTCTTTCAGATCCTCGGTGAAGTGCAGCACCGGCTTGCCCGAGGGCAGGTTCGCCACCCATACGCCGTGCCAGTTGGCCGGATGGCGGATGCCGGTGCCCAGCGCCTTGGTGAAGGCTTCCTTGGCGGCGAAGCGCTTGGCGAGGTAGGCGGCGGGCTTGCGGTGGCCGCTGAAGCGCTTCAGCTCGGGCTCGCACAGGATGCGGCGCGCGAAGCGCTCGCCGAAGCGCTCCAGCGCCTTCTCGATCCTGCCGATCTCGACGACATCGTTGCCGACGCCGAAGATCATCTGGCCGCGTCGGTGATCAGGCGCTTCATCTCGCGCACCGCCTCGCGCATGCCGACGAACAGCGAGCGGCTCACGATGGCGTGGCCGATATGCAGCTCGCGCACGCCGGGCAGCGCAGCGACCGGCTGGACGTTGAAGTAGTTCAGCGCGTGTCCGGCGTTGAAGCGCATGCCGAGCCCGCGGATCGCTTCGCCTGCAGCCTTGATCTTGTTTAATTCACTGATTACGGCAGAGCTCTCCGCATCGCGTCCCTTGGAATGGAAGGCATGCGCGTACGGCCCCGTGTGTATTTCGCAGACCGAAGCCCCGATGCGCTTCGCGGCATCGACCTGCTTCGGATCCGCGTCTATGAAGACGGAGACCACGATCCCGCTGCCGGCGAGGCGCGCAACCTTTTCCTTCAGCACCTTCTCCTGCGAAAGAATGTCGAGGCCGCCTTCCGTGGTCACCTCGTGACGTCCCTCCGGCACCAGCATCGCCATCTCCGGCCTGATCCTGCCGGCGATGCCGACCATCTCGTCGGTGGCCGCCATCTCCAGGTTGAGCTTGATGTGCGTCAGCTCGCGCAGGCGGCGCACGTCCTCGTCCTGGATGTGGCGCCGGTCCTCGCGCAGGTGCACGGTAATGCCGTCGGCGCCGCCCAGGTGCGCCTCGACCGCTGCCCACACCGGGTCGGGCTCGTAGGTGCGCCGCGCCTGGCGCACCGTGGCGACGTGGTCGACGTTGACGCCAAGCTCGATCACAGGTCGCTCAGGTCGCGCAGGATCATGCGCGTGTGCAGCTCCTGTCCATGCAGGCGCTGCGTGATCAGGGACCGCATCAGCGTGCGCGCCTCGTCGCGCGTCTCGGCGCGCTCGTAGTCGTCGGCGGCAACGTCGAGCAAGGTCTGCCCGCTCACGCTGGTTTCCCTGGAGATGGAGTTGCTCAAAAGCATCGGCCCGCGCTCGGGTTCGTACACATAGCGCGCTGCCGGGTCGATCGGCCGGCTGGCGGCATCGCGCTCGAGCACGGGAGCATACCCGAGCTCGGCGAGCATGCGCTTCTCGAAATTCCGCAGGACCGAAGCGAGGTCCGTCTCTGCCGCCAGACGCAGCAGCGCATCGTCGTAGTAATCGAACAGCGCCTCATGCGGATCCTCCCGCGCGAGCAGCCGCAGGAGGAGCTCGTTCAGGTAGAAGCCGCACATCAGGCCGCGGCCGCGCAAGGGGCGCAGCGCCTGCGACCATTCCGCCCCGATCAGGTTGCCGAGCTCGGTCGAGGCGCTCCAGCTCAGGCTCAGGGCCTGGAACGAGAGCAGCACGCCGCGCATCGCCGAGCGTGGACGCCTTGCACCCCGCGCAAGGAGGGCCACGCGTCCGAACTTGCGCGTGAATGCCTCGACGATCAGGCTGGTCTCCTTGTACGCGTAGGTATGGAGGACGAACCCGGCCTCATGGTCGGCGCGTTTCTTACTCACTCATAGCCCAGTTGCTTCAGCACGCGCGCATCGTCGGTCCAGGATTTGCGCACCTTGACCCAGGTGCCGAGGTAGACCTTGCCGCCGAAGAGCTTCTCCATGTCCTTGCGGGCGGCGCTCGCCATGCGCTTGAGCCGCTCGCCGCCGGCGCCGATGACGATCGCCTTCTGGCTGTCGCGCTCGACCAGGATCACCGCCTCGATGCGGCGCAGGCGGCCCTCCTCCTTGAAGCTCTCGATCAGCACCTCGCAGCGGTACGGCAGCTCCTCGCCCGTCTCCTCGAACAGCTTCTCGCGCAGCAGCTCGGCAGCGAAGAAGCGCTCGTCGCGGTCGGTGAGCTGGTCCACGGGATAGATGGCCGGCCCTTCGGGCAGCGCCTCGCGCAGCACGCGCAGCAGCGCCGGCAGGTTCCTGCCGGTCTTGGCGCTGACCGGCACTATGGCCTCGAAAGCGCGCGTCTTCGACAGCCGGTCGAGGAACGGGATCAGGTCCGACGCGCGCTTCAGCGTGTCGAGCTTGTTGACTACCGCGATCGTCTTCTGCTTCGCCGGTATGCGCTCGAGCGCGGCGTGGTCATCGGCCCCGAAGCGCAGCGCTTCGACGACGAACAATGCCACGTCCGAATCGCGCGCCGCCTCGGTTGCGCGGCGGTTGAGCGTGCGGTGCAGCGCGCTGCGCTGGCGGGTCTGCTGGCCCGGAGCATCGACGAAAATGTACTGGCAGTCGTCGCGCGTCAGGATGCCGGTGATCAGGTGCCGCGTGGTCTGCGGCCGGGCGGAGACGATGGAAACCTTCTCACCGACTATGCGGTTGAGCAGGCTCGACTTTCCCGTGTTCGGCCTGCCCGCTATGCCGATCGTGCCGCAGCGGTGCTCGCTCATTGCTCCAGCCTCTGGAGCATCGCCTGCGCCGCCTGCTGCTCGGCGCGCTGGCGCGAGGTGCCGCTGCCGGAGGTGCTCAGGCCGAGCTCGGGCAGCGCGCATTCCACTTCGAAGGATTGCTGGTGGGCCGCGCCGAGCACTGCCACGATGCGGTACTCCGGCAGCCGCTGCCGCTTGGCCTGGAGTGCTTCCTGCAGCTCGGTCTTGGCGTCCTTCGCCGGTGCGGCCGCGTCCAGGCCGTCGAGAAGCGGGCCGAACGCCGCCAGCGCCGCGGTACGCGCCGCGGCATAGCCGCCATCGAGGAACACGGCGCCGAACAGCGCTTCCACTGCGTCGGCGAGCACCGAGGTCGTCACCGGCGTGCCCGGATCGACGCGCAGCAGCTCCCGCAGGCCGAGCCGTTCGCCGATCCCGGCCAGCGCCTCTTCGCGCACCAGGCCTGCGCGCAGCCGCGTCAGCTTGCCTTCGGGCAGTCCGGGGAAGCGTGCGTAGAGCTCGTCGGCCATGGCGCAGCCGAGCACGCCGTCGCCGAGGAATTCCAGGCGCTCGTTGTTTTCCGGGCCGTGGCTGCGGTGCGTCAGCGCCTGCTCAAGCAACGCCGGGGCGGCGAAGCGGTAACCGAGACGGGTCTCGAGGGCGGCGTACCGCGTCGTCGTCAGTCCGCTGCCGAGTTCGCCGCGAAGTCGATGTAGACCCCGATGTTGGCGAATAGCGGGACTTCCTTGCGGTAGGCGAAGGCGATGATCACCTGGTTGCCCTGCTTGCTGATGTCGAGGTCGTTCGCCTTGACGGACTGGAAGTCGTCGATCGCCTGGCGCGACTCGAAGGCGCGGCGGATCTCGGCCACCGTGCTGCTCTGCTTCTCGCGCGCGATCGCCGAGATCGCGCCCTTCATCGAGCGGAATTCCATGAACGCAGGGATCAGCTTGAAGGCGAGCAGCGCGATGAAGATCACGACCACCAGGCCGATCACCAGGGCGGTGATGGAATTCCCGCGCTGCTTACGAAAGTTTGTCTGCCGCAGTTGTCCCATTTTTCCTCCCGCGCTGCTGCTAGTGGAACGACCCGAAACGGCCCAGCTCGTTCAGGTTAAGCCAGATGAAGAAGGCCTTGCCGACGATGTTCTCGTCGGGGACGAAGCCCCAGACCCGGCTGTCGCTCGAGTTGTCCCGGTTGTCCCCCATCATGAAATAGTGGCCAGGCGGAACCGTGCACGCCATACCGCCGCTATTGTAGTTGCAATTTCCGGCGAACGGGAACGCGCGCCCCGGCCCGCCCATCGGCTGCATATCCTCTTCGAGCAGGATCTCGTGCTCGGCCTTGCCCAGCGTCTCTACGTAGCGGCGCGAAAACTGCATCCGCTCCTTCGACAGGTAGTCGTCGACCTGCTTGATGGGCACCGGCGCCCCGTTGATCGAGACGCGCTTGTTGCGGTACTCGATGCGATCGCCCGGCAGGCCGACCACCCGCTTGATGTAGTCGAGCGACGGGTCCTCGGGATAGCGGAACACCATGACATCGCCACGCTGCGGACTGCCCAGCTCGACGATCTTCTTGTTTACCACCGGCAGGCGGATGCCGTAAGTGAATTTGTTCACGAGGATGAAGTCCCCGACCAGCAGCGTCGGCACCATCGAGCTCGACGGGATCTTGAACGGCTCGACCAGGAACGAGCGCAGGAAGAACACGATCAGGATCACCGGGAAGAAGCTGATCGAGTACTCCACCCACCAGGGTTGCTTATCGTCCTTTCGCCGGTTCTTCCTCAGGACGAACTTGTCGAGCAGCCAGACCAGACCCGTGACCACCAGCAGCAACAGCAGAAACAGGGCGAAGCTCATGCTCAACTGTCGCCTCGCTGCAAGACCGCCAGGAACGCCTCCTGCGGAATCTCCACCGAGCCGACCTGCTTCATGCGCTTCTTCCCTTCCTTCTGCTTGTCGAGCAGCTTGCGCTTGCGCGTGATGTCGCCGCCGTAGCACTTGGCGATCACGTTCTTGCGCAGCGCCTTGACGTTCTCGCGCGCCACGATGTTGGAGCCGATGGCGGCCTGGATCGCGACGTCGAACATCTGCCGCGGGATCAACGAGCGCAGCTTGGTCACCAGCTCCCTGCCGCGCACCTGCGCGCTCTCCCGGTGCACCATGCTCGACAGCGCATCCACCCGGTCGCCGTTGACCAGCACGTCGAGACGCACCACGTCGGTCGCCCGGTACTCCTTGAACTCGTAGTCGAGCGAGCCGTAGCCGCGGGTGGCGGACTTGAGCCGGTCGAAGAAATCCATCACCACTTCGGACAGCGGCAGGTCGTAGGAGATCACCACGTGGCGCGCCGAATAGTGCATGTTGGTCTGCGTGCCGCGCTTTTGCGTGCACAGCGAGATCACCGGGCCGACGTACTCCTGCGGCACGAAGATCTTGGCGCTGATGACCGGCTCGCGGATCTCCTCGATCTGCGACGGGTCGGGCAGGCGCGCCGGGTTCGATACCGGCACCACGCTGCCGTCGCGCAGCTTGACCTCGTAGATCACCGAGGGCGCGGTGGTGATCAGGTTCATGTCGTACTCGCGCTCCAGGCGCTCCTGCACGATGTCCATGTGCAGCAGGCCGAGGAAGCCGCAGCGGAAGCCGAAGCCCAGGGCCTGCGAGGTCTCCGGCTCGTAGTGGAACGAGGCGTCGTTGAGGTGCAGCTTCTCCATCGCCTCGCGCAGCGCCTCGTACTCGTTCGCCTCGACCGGATACAGGCCGGCGAATACCTGCGGCTGGATCTCCTTGAAGCCGGGCAGCGCGGCTTGCGCCGGCTTGTCCGCGTGGGTGATGGTGTCGCCCACCTTGGCGGCGCGCAGCTCCTTGATCCCGGCGGTGACGTAACCCACCTCGCCCGCGGCGAGGCTGTCCTTGCGCTTCGCTTTCGGCGTGAACACCCCGACCTGCTCGCACAGGTAGCCGGCGTCGGTGCTCATCAGAAGGATCTTGTCCTTGGGGCGCAGCGTGCCCTGCATCACGCGCACCAGCATCACCACGCCGACGTAGTTGTCGAACCACGAATCGATGATCAGCGCCTGCAGCCTGCCGTCGGGGTCGCCCTTGGGCGGCGGAATGCGCGCGATGACCGCCTCGAGCACCTCGGCCACGTTCTCGCCCGTCTTCGCGCTGATGCCGAGGGCGTCCTGCGCGGCGATGCCGATGACGTCTTCGATTTCCTGGATCGCCTTCGCCTTGTCGGCCGAGGGCAGGTCGATCTTGTTGAGCACCGGGATCACTTCCACGCCCTGCTCGATGGCGGTGTAGCAGTTCGCCACCGTCTGCGCCTCGACGCCCTGCGAGGCGTCGACCACCAGCACCGCCCCTTCGCAGGCGGCGAGCGAGCGGCTCACCTCGTAGGAGAAGTCGACGTGCCCCGGGGTATCGATCAGGTTGAGATGGTAGATCTCGCCGCTCTTCGACTTGTATTCGAGCGCCGCGGTCTGCGCCTTGATGGTGATGCCGCGCTCGCGCTCGAGGTCCATCGAGTCGAGCACCTGCTCGGCCATCTCGCGATCGGCGAGGCCACCGCACATCTGGATGAAGCGATCGGCGAGCGTCGACTTGCCATGGTCGATGTGCGCGATGATCGAGAAATTTCGAATGTGGCTTTGCGGCATAAACAAAGAGGGTGCCCCGCGGCACCCTCCTCTAACCTGCTATTTTAGCTTAGGTTCTTGATCGCTTCCGGCGTCAATCGATGCCGGCAGACCTCGACGCCGTCCTTCAGCAGGACCGGGACGTTCTCGCCGTAGAGCTCATCCAGCCCCGGATCGGCGTCGACGTCCACTTCCGTGAACGCCACGCCAAGGGTCCGCAGGGCCGCAGCCATCTCTTCGCACAGATGGCAGTACTTCCGCCCGAAAACCTCAACCTTTGTCGGCAAGGCCCGAGACGGTGACGAAAGCCACGCTCTCGCCGCGGCGCACCTGCAGGGTGATCACCGCGCTCTTGTCCAGGCCGGTCAGCATCTTGTTGAACTGCTCGACGGACTTGAGCTCGGTGTGCTGGCCCTTGTGCACCACCGTCAGCAGCACGTCGCCCTTGCGCACGTCGGCCTTGGAATCGGGCCGCACGTCGGTCACGACCAGGCCGCTGGTCAGGCTGAGCGCCTTCTTCTGCTCGGCGGAGAGCTCGGTCACGACGATGCCCAGGCGGTTGGCAGGCACCTCGGCCTGCGGCTTGCTGCGCGCCGGCGTGTTGGCGGCGACGCGCTCCTCCTGCAGCTCGCCGACCGTGACGTTCAGCTTGCGCGTGGCGCCCTTGCGCCACACCTCGAGCGCCGACGTGGAGCCGGGCCGCGTCGAGCCGACCAGCCGCGGCAGGTCGCTCGAGCTCTCGACCGGCTTGCCGTCGAAGGTGACGATGATGTCGGTGGCTTCGATGCCGGCCTTGTCCGCCGGGCTGCCCTTCTCGACCGAGTTGACCAGCGCGCCGCGCGCCCGGTCCAGGCCGAACGACGTGGCGAGGTCGCGCGTCACTTCCTGGATCACCACGCCGATGCGGCCGCGCGCGACGCGGCCCTTCTCGCGCAGCTGCTTCTGGATGTCGATGGCAACGTCGATCGGGATGGCGAAGGACAGGCCCATGAAGCCGCCGGTGCGGCTGTAGATCTGCGAGTTGATGCCGACCACCTCGCCGCGCATATTGAAGAGGGGGCCGCCCGAGTTGCCGGGATTGATGGCGACGTCAGTCTGGATGAAGGGAACGAAGTTCTCCTGCGGCAGCGAGCGCCCCTTGGCGCTGACGATGCCCGCGGTCACGGTGTTCTCGAAGCCGAACGGCGCGCCGATCGCCACCACCCATTCGCCGACCTTGAGCTTGTTCGGGTCGCCGAACTTGACCACCGGCAGGTTGGTGCCCTCGATCTTGATCAGCGCCACGTCGGTGCGCTTGTCGGCGCCGATCACCTTGGCCTTGAACTCGCGCTTGTCGGTCAGCTTGACGTTGATCTCGTCGGCGCTGTCGACGACGTGGGCGTTGGTCAGGATATAGCCGTCGGCGCTGAGGATGAAGCCCGAGCCGAGCGAGCGGCTCTCGGGCCGGCCGCCGGGACCACGCTCGGGGCCCTGTCCGGGCGGCTGGCGCGGCACGAAGCGGCGGAAGAACTCCATCACCTCGTCGTCCTCCATGCCCGGCACCTGCGGCACGGCGGCGCGCCGCACCGCCTGGGTGGTGCTGATGTTGACGACGGAATTACCTTGCTCGTCCACTAGCCGGGTGAAGTCGGGCAGCTCGCGCACCTGCGCGAACACGCTCAGGCTGAGGACAGCCAGCCACAGGCCAACCAGGGATTTTGCCGCTCGCATCGATCTCTCCAGTTTCTTGATGTTACTGCTTCGTTACTGCGGACGGCGGAATTCGACGGCGTTCGCGATGCGCTGCACGCTCGCCGCCGGCGCTTCCCCGACCACGGTAACCATGTGTTTTGCCACTTCCTTCGTATAGATATGAATCGCGCCGACGCTCGCCAGGCCGGCGCGCACCGGGTCGCGGCGCCCTTCCAGCGGCTCGATGAACACCGAGACCGCCGCCAGCCCGTCCGAGTACACCACCTGCCCGACCGCGCCGGCCTCGCCCAGGCGGCGCTTCAGCTCCGCCACCTTGCGGAATCCGGGCAGCTCGCTCGACAGTCCCCAGCCGCCGAGGTTGGCCGGCGCCGCATCGGAATTCTCCACCCGCCAGCTCTGCGCCGCGTGCCGCGTCTTCACCCTGTCGCGCGACACCCCGCCGATAGTGAGCTGGGTAAAGCTGAACTGCTCGACCAGCCCGCCCTTGGCGTCGAACGTCTCCGCCTTGAGCAGCATGCCGGTCTTCACGTCCGCGTACAGGGTATGGCCGTAGCGCAGGTCGTCCTTGGGCGTGAGCGTCACCGTGCGGCAGTCGAAGCCGGCTACGCGCCGCGGCGCCTCGCCCACCGTGATGTCGTAGTGCCGCCCGAGCGCGCTGATGCGCTCGGGCAGGAGGATCGGAAAGCCGCGCTCGGCGCCGGCGCGGTCGATCTGCCGCTCGACCTTTACCACGCGGCTCTCGGGGAGATAGCAGCGCACCGTGTCGCGCGTGCGCACGATCTCGCGCGGCACGCCATCCATCACCTCGACCTTCTCGATGTCGCCGCCGGCGTCGGCGAAGCGCGTGATGCGCGAGGTCTCGCTGCGTGTGCCGCTCTGGTAGACGAAGGTGCCGCTATAGGAAAGCTTGTGGGTCGCGTCGTGGATCTTGCGCAGCCAGCCGAGGGCTTCGGGCGTCTGCGCCTGGGCAAGCCCGGCGCACAGGACGACCGACAATCCCAGCGCCTGGCCCAGCGTCACTTGCGCGGCCCCCGGGCCTGGTCGGAAACGCTGCGCACGTAGGGCGCCATGCCCTGGAACGATACGCGCGGCGAGAATCCCTGGTGGGCGAGAAGATAGTCGTTCGCCGCGCTCGGCGGCATCACCGGCTGCTGCAGCGCGAGTTCCGGCTGCGCCTGGAGGGCCGGAGTCTGCGCTATCGACGCCGGCCCGGTGGAGAACTGCGGCGCGAACGTCACCACGCCCACCAGCGCCACCGCAGCGAAGCTCGCCGCGGCCGACAAGGCGACCCAGGTGCGCGACTCGGCCCGCTTGCGCTGCGGTGCAAGGACTGTCGGCTCCGCCTCGAGCCGCTGCGCGAGGCGCGCGGAGAAGCCCGCCGACAGCACCCGGCTGTCGCGCATCGCATCGCTGATCAGGTGATAGGTGCGCCAGGTCTCGAGCGCTTCTCCGCCCTGCCCGCACGCCTTGATCGTGCCGGCGGCCGAGTGGTCGTCCAGCTCGCCATCCATCAACTGCGAAATGCTGTCTTTCATACCCCTACCACCTGCCTTCTAGCGTTTACCACCGCTTGTCCTTGCTGGTCCCCAAAAGCGGCCTCAACTGCTCCGCGATCGCCTCGCGCGCCCGGAAGATCCTCGAGCGCACGGTGCCGATCGGGCAATCCATGGCCTGCGCGATGTCCTCGTAGCTCATTCCCTCCAACTCGCGCATCTGAATCGCCTTCCGCAATTCCTCGGGCAGCTTCTCGATCGTGGCGTTCACCGTCTCCGCGATCTCGTTGGACAGCAACAGGCTCTCGGGCGTGTTGATGTCGCGCAGCTGCTCGCCTTCGTCATACCCTTCGGCCTCTTCGGCCTCCACCTCGGTCGAAGTCGGCGCCCGCCGACCCAGGGCCATGAGGTAGTTCTTGGCCGTGTTGATGCCGATCCTGTACAGCCACGTGTAAAACGCGCTGTCGCCACGGAATGCGGGGAGGGCCCGGTAGGCCTTGATGAACGCTTCCTGCGTTACATCTTCGACCTCGGCCGGATCGCGGATGAAGCGCGACAGCAGCCGTGCCAGCTTGCGCTGGTACTTCTCGACCAGCAGCGAGAAAGCCTGCTTGTCGCCACGCTGCGCCCGCTCCACCAGCTGCCGGTCGATCTCGCGGTCAGACATCGGACCGCCCTTTCAGACCGGCGCCAATCGGCAAGGGTTCCCCACCCCCGGACATACAGTCCGTATTGCAACGCCTATGTGCCACAGACACACGCACTTTGAAATAGTTCTAGGCAGGATAGGGCCGCAACTCAGGCAGCCAGTTGTTTCCCCGCCACGGGGAGCTTGCCCCACAGCGCCCAGACGCGCAGAGCACGGAACGAATCGCGATCGACCATGTCCGCGCTGACCAGGAGCCTGCGGCGCGCCGGGTCGTGCAGCACGAGGGTGACCATGAGGCGGCTGACGTGGCCGCCTGCCTCGGCGGGAAAGCTGTCGCCGCTTGCAAGCTCGACCAGCGCCTTGCCCGCTTCGAGCCGGATGCAGCGCATGGAGCGCTGCGAACGCAGGAGCGCTCGGCTCCAGGCGCTCGCCAAGCCGAGCCCCGCAAGCAACGCCGCGAGGACTCCACCCGCCCAGCCCGGCAGGGCCAGCGCAGCGGCCTCGGCAGCGCACAGGTGCAAGCCGACGAGAAGTCCCGCCAGAGCGTAGGACGGCGAAAGAACGAGGCTGCGTACGGCGTTCAACTGCGCACGAAGACCAGGCTGCCGTTGGTCCCGCCGAAGCCGAAAGAGTTGGACAGCGCGGCGCGGATCGGCATCTTGCGCGCGCTGTTGGGCACGTAGTCCAGATCGCATTTCGGATCGGGCGTGCGCAGGTTGATGGTCGGCGGCGAGACCTGGTCGCGCAGCGCGAGCGCGGTGAACACCGCCTCGACACCGCCGGCCGCGCCGAGCAGGTGGCCGGTCATCGACTTGGTGGAGTTGACCGCGACCTTGGCGGCGTGCGCGCCGAGCATGCGCTTCACCGCGACGGTCTCGGCGATATCGCCAAGCGGCGTCGAGGTGCCGTGCGCGTTGATGTAGTCGATCGCGGTCGCCTCGAGCGAGGCGTCCTTGAGCGCGTTGCGCATGGCGCGGAAAGCGCCGTCGCCATCCTCGGGAGGCGCGGTCATGTGGTGCGCGTCGGCCGACACGCCGTAGCCGGTGAGCTCGCAGTAGATGCGCGCGCCGCGCGCCTTGGCGTGCTCGTACTCCTCCAGCACCATCGCGCCGGCGCCCTCGCCGAGCACGAAGCCGTCGCGCTCCAGGTCCCAGGGACGGCTGGCGGTGGCCGGGTCATCGTTGCGCGTGGAAAGCGCGCGCGCCGCGGCGAAACCGCCGATCGCCAGCTCGCTTACCACCGCCTCCGCCCCGCCGGCAATCATCACGTCGGCCTCGCCGTAGCGGATCGACTTGGCGGCCTCGCCGATGCAGTGCGTGGAGGTGGTGCAGGCGGTCACCATCGCAAGGTTGGGACCCTTCGCGCCGAGCTCGATCGACAGCAGCCCGGCGATCATGTTGATGATGGTGCCGGGAATGAAGAACGGCGAGATGCGCCGCGGCCCGTTCTTGAGGAGCTCGTTGTGCATGTCCTCGATCAGCGGCAGCCCGCCGATGCCCGAGCCGAAGTTGATGCCGACGCGCTCGGCGTTCTCCGGCGTCACCTGCAGCGCGCAATCGCGCCATGCCTGCAGGCCGGCCGCCATGCCGTAGTGGATGAACAGATCCATGCGCCGCGCTTCCTTCGGCGTCATGTACGGCGCGACGTCGAAGCCCTTCACCTCGCCTGCGATCTGGCAGGCGAGGCGCACGGGATCGAAGCGGGTGATGCGCGTGATGCCCGACTTGCCGGCCAGCGCGTTCTCCCAGGCCTCGCCGACCGTGTTGCCGATCGGGCTGACGATGCCAAGGCCGGTGACGGCGACTCTGCGACGTGTCATCTAAGGTCGCCGGCCCGCGCAGCGGGCTGGAACGTTTGCTTCACCTATTCGGGTTTTACTTGGCGTGCGACTTGATGAAGTCGATGGCCTGCTGGACGGTGGTGATCTTCTCCGCCTCCTCGTCGGGGATCTCGGTCTCGAATTCCTCCTCGAGGGCCATCACGAGCTCCACCGTGTCGAGCGAGTCGGCGCCCAGGTCGTCGACGAACGAGGACTCGGTCTTGATCTCGCCCTCGTTGACGCCGAGCTGCTCGGCGATGATTTTCTTGACGCGTTGTTCTACGTTTTCCATCGTGATCCTTCCCAGTTTTATGGGGCCTTTTATGGGGCTAAGACGGGCCGGCCAAGAGGGGCCGTATTTTACGACATATACATGCCACCGTTGACGTGCAGGACCGTCCCGGTGACGTAATCCGCGCCTGGCGATGCGAGGTAGGCAACCGCCGCGGCGATGTCCTCGACTTTACCGAGGCGTCCGAGCGGTATTTGCGTCAGCAGGGCTTTCTTCTGCTCGTCCGGCAGCGCGCGCGTCATGTCGGTGTCGATGAATCCGGGCGCGACGCAGTTGACCGTGATGTTGCGGCTGCCGATCTCGCGCGCGAGGGACTTGGTCATGCCGACGACCGCCGCCTTTGCCGCCGCGTAGTTCGCCTGGCCGGGGTTGCCCGAGGCGCCGACGACCGACGTTATGTTGATGATCCTGCCCCAGCGCGCCTTCATCATGCCGCGCATCACCGCGCGCGACAGGCGGAACACCGCACGCAGGTTGGTTTCCATCACTTCATCCCAGTCCGCATCCTTCATGCGCAACGCCAGGTTGTCGCGCGTGATGCCGGCGTTGTTCACCAGGATGAGGATGTCGCCGAATTCCTTCTGCACCGCTTCGACCAGGGCGTCGCACTGGGCGCTGTCGCGCACGTTGAGCACCTTGCCGACGCCCGGGACGTTTTTCGCACCGGCTTCCGAGGTGGCGGTGCCGACGACTTTGGCGCCCTGCTTCACCAGCTCGGCGGCAATAGCGTGGCCGATGCCGCGCGAGGCGCCGGTCACCAGCGCCACTCTTCCTTCGAGGCTCATGCTTTCATCCCTTGCAGCGCCTGCTCGATCGCGGCGCGGTCAGCGAGCGTAATCGACTGCACGTTCGGTTCGATGCGCTTGGTCATTCCCGCCAGCACCTTGCCCGGTCCGCACTCCACGATATGCGTCGCGCCCATGGCGACCATTTTCCGGATGGTCTCCACCCAGCGCACCGGCGACGCCGCCTGTCGCGCCAGCGCGTCGCGCATCGCCGCCGGCTCGCGCTCGACGCGCACGTCGACGTTGTTGATGAGTGTGATCTTGGTTTTGGAGAAACTGGTCTTTTGCAGGACTTCGGCAAGGCGCAGGGCCGCCGGCTTCATCAGGCTCGAATGGAACGGCGCGCTCACCGGCAGCGGCAGCGCGCGTTTCGCACCGGCCGCCTTGCACGCCTCGATGGCGCGCGCCACCGCGGCCTTCTCCCCCGCGATCACCACCTGGCCCGGCGCGTTGAAGTTGACTGCCTGGACTTCGCCGCCCGCGGCTGCGCAGGCCTGCCGCACCAGGTCGTCGTCCAGGTTCAGGATCGCCGCCATCGCCCCCTGCCCCTCCGGCACGGCTTCCTGCATCGCCTGCGCACGAAAGCGCACCAGCGGCAGGCAGTCGGAGAATGTGAGCGCGCCAGCCGCGACCAGCGCCGTGTATTCGCCCAAGCTGTGTCCGGCGACGATCTCCGGGCGCGGCCCGCCCGACGCGATCCACGCCCGGTAGGCCATGTATCCCGCGGTGACCATCGCCGGCTGCGTGTTCACCGTCAGGTTGAGCTGCCCTGCGGGCCCTTCATCGAGAAGCGGCAGGAAATCATTCCCCAAAGCCGCGGCCACCTCGGCGCGCACCTCCGCGACGCCGGGAAGCCCTTCATAGCCTTTCAGCATGCCGACGGCCTGCGAGCCCTGTCCCGGAAATACCATGGCGAGTTTCATAGCGTGGCGAGCGTGGCGCCCCAGGTGAAGCCGCCGCCGACGCCTTCCATCAGGATGCGATGGCCGGCGCGGATCTTTCCTGCGCGCACGAACTCATCGAGCGCGAGCGGCACCGAGGCGGCCGACGTATTGCCGTGATGGTCGACCGTCACCACCAGCTTTTCGGGCGCGATGCCGAGCCTGCGCGCGGTGGCATCGAGGATGCGCACGTTGGCCTGATGCGGGATCAGCCAGTCGACGTCGGCGAGGCTCATGCCGGCTGCCGCCACGGTCTCGCGGGCCACCTCGTCCAGCACCTTCACGGCGTACTTGAACACGCCCTGCCCGTTCATCTGCAGGAAGGGCGAGCCGGTGATGCGTCCCTTGCAGACATTACCGGGTACCGAGAGCATGTCGACCTGGCTGCCGTCGGCGTGCAGCACGCTGGCGTGGATGCCGGGCTTCGAATCGGCGGCGAGCACCACGGCGCCGGCTCCGTCGCCGAACAGCACGCAGGTGCCGCGATCGTTCCAGTCGAGGATGCGCGAGAAAACCTCCGCTCCCACGACCAGTGCGTTTTTTGCCATTTTGTTCTTGATAAAGCTGTCGGCAGTGGCCAGCGCGTAGACAAAGCCGCTGCACACCGCCTGCACATCGAACGCAGCGCAGCCCTTGGCGCCGAGCTTCGCCTGAAGCAGGCAGGCAGTGCTCGGGAAGATGTAGTCCGGCGTCGAGGTCGCGACCAGAATCAGGTCAATCTGATTGGAGCTCAAACCGGAGGATTCAAGGGCGCGCCGGCTCGCCTCGAGGGCGAGGTCGCTCGAAGCCTGCGATTCGTCGGCGATGTGGCGTTGCACGATGCCGGTGCGCTCGCGGATCCAGGCGTCGCTCGTCTCCAGGCGCGCGGCGAAGTCGTGGTTGGTCATCACGCGCGGCGGCAGGTAGCTGCCGGTGCCGGCGATGCGGGAATAGATCATACGCAGACGATCATATGCAGACGATCACGCCTGGACGCCGTGCAGCTGCAGCATGCGCTGCGCGATGCGCTGCGGCACTTCGTTGCGCACCTCGTCGACCGCGCGCTCCAGCGCCTTGCCGAATGCGAACACGTCGGCGGAGCCGTGGCTCTTGATGACGATGCCGCGCAGGCCGAGCAGGCTGGCGCCGTTGTAGTTGCCCGGGTCCATGCGCTTGCGCAGCGCGTTGAAGACCGGCGTCGCCAGCCAGGCGACGAACATGCGCCACGGATTTTTCGTGAATTCCTTCTTCAAGAATCCCAACAGCATTTTCGCAACGCCCTCCGATGCCTTCAGCACGGAGTTGCCGACGAAGCCGTCGCACACCACCACATCGGTGGTTCCCTTGTAGATGTCGTCGCCCTCGACGTTGCCGTAGAAGTTCAGCCCGCTCGTCTTCAGCAGCTCGCCGGCCTGCTTGACGGTCTCGTTGCCCTTGATGTCCTCGATGCCGATGTTGAGCAGTCCGACGGAGGGCCGCTCCTTGTGGTCGACCGCCGCGACCAGCATCGCTCCCATGACGCCGAACTGCATCAGCTGCTCAGGCGTGCAATCCACGTTGGCGCCGAGATCGAGCACATAGGTGTAGCCGCCCTGGCTGTTGGGCAGCAAGGTGGCGATGGCCGGGCGGTCGATGCCGGCGATGGTCTTCAGCACGAAGCGCGAAATCGCCATCAGCGCGCCGGTGTTGCCCGCGCTCACGCAGGCATGCGCCTCGCCGCTCTTCACCAGGTTCACCGCCACGCGTATCGACGAATCCTTCTTGTAGCGCATGGCCTGCGCCGGCGCCTCGTCCATTGCCACGACTTCGCTGGCGTGGTGCACGCGCAGCTGCGGGCCGGCGACGGCGCCGCGCGCGGCGAGCTCGCTTTCCAACTCATCCTTGCGGCCCACCAGGAGCAGCGCGACGTCGGCCACGCGGGCCTGGAAGGCGAGCGCAGCCGGCACCGTCACGCGGGGGCCGTGATCGCCCCCCATGCAATCGACCGCGACCGTGATCAGCGGGACTACTCGTCTTTGGTTTTGACGACCTTCTTGCCGCGGTAGAAGCCGGTCGGGCTGACGTGGTGGCGCAGATGCGTCTCACCCGTGGTCGGCTCGACGGCGATCGCCGGACCGGTGAGGCGGTCGTGCATGCGCCGCATGTCGCGCCGCGAGGGGGACTTCTTGTTCTGATGGACTGCCATGTGTCGTGCTCCTGTCTAAATCCAAATCAATGTTTGTCGCGCATCAGGCCGGGCCGGCGAACGGCGAGCCGCCCCGATCACCCTGCCCCGCCTCGCGCGGCTCGCAGCTCTCGTGCCGCGGCGCGTACGGCAGAGCCAGGATCAGCTCGTCCTCCACCAACTCGCGCACCGGCATCGCCTTGCCCGCCAGAATCCGGTCCGGCGCGTAAGCGTCGGCCTGATCGGCGTGAATCTCGCTGAGCGTCGCCGCCAGCACCAGCAGGTCCTCCACCAGGACTTCGAACGGCAGCGGCTCCAGGCAGCGCTGGCAACGCAACTGCAGCGTGCCTTCGACCCGCAACTGCAGCGCCGGCCGTCCATTGCCGTCGCGCGTTCCCTGCACCCGGTAGGCCACTTCGCCCGTGTCCGACGCGAGCATATCGCGCAAGCGCTCAAAATCGCTCAGCGGCCAGACGCCCTGCTGTATTGCGCCGGCCGACGCAAACTCCAAGCCGTCGATCACCGGCTGATGCGGCATGAGGGGGCGGATGATATCATCGGTGAAAACCCTCGTCAAAACAAAGTGATGGATCAACGCCGACGCCTCGTTCTGGCCTCGACCTCGAGGTATCGCAAAGACCTGCTGGGACGGCTGGGGCTGGCGTTCGAGACCGCCGCCCCGGGTGTCGATGAGGCGGTGCTCCCAGGAGAAGCGCCTGCCGGCACCGCCTTGCGCCTCTCGGTCCTGAAAGCCGAATCGCTCCGCGCGCTCTACGCCGACGCCCTCATTATCGGGTCGGACCAGGTGGCCTCCTGCGACGGAGCGCGCCTTGGCAAGCCGGGAAACCATGAGAACGCCGTCCGCCAGCTGCGCAGCCTGAGCGGGAAGACGGCGCAGTTCGACACAGCGCTCTCGCTGCTCGACGCAAGAAGCGGCGAAATGCAGTCCCGCGTGGTGCCCTGCCGGGTGGTGTTCCGCGCCCTCAACGATGAGCGGATCGAAGCCTACTTGCGGCGAGAGCAGCCCTACGACTGCGCCGGCAGCGCGAAAGCCGAAGGCCTGGGCATCGCGCTGATTGCGCACATGCAGACCGAAGACCCGACCTCGCTCATCGGCCTGCCGCTGATCGCCCTCACCGAAATGCTCGAGCGCGCCGGCCTGCCGGTCCTGCCTTGATCCTCTACGCCATCCCCACGCCGCTGGGCGGCTCCGCTACGGATGCGCTGGCGCCGTCCGCGTTGCAGACGGTCGCGTCGCTGAAGGATTTCGTGGTGGAGGAGGAGAAAAGCGCGCGGGCTTTCCTTGGCAGCATCGGCATGCCGGTGCGCGAGCTGAACATCGTGAGAATCCAGGAAGACGTCGCGCCATTGCTCAAGCCGTTGCGCGACGGGCGCCCGCTCGGACTGCTGTCGGAGGCCGGCTGCCCGGCGATCGCCGATCCGGGGGCGGCGCTGGTGGAGGCCGCGCATCGCGAAGGCTTCCGGGTCGTCCCGCTGGTGGGCCCTTCGTCGATCACCCTCGCGCTGATGGCCTCCGGCCTGGAAGGCCAGCGCTTCGCGTTCTGCGGCTACCTGCCGCGCGAGCCGCTCAAGCGCAAAATGAGAATCAAGGAGCTCGAGAACCGCTCGCTGCGCGAAGACGAGACCGAGATCTTCATCGAGACACCCTACCGCAACGACGTTCTGCTGGCGGCGCTGCTGGAGAGCTGCCGTGAGACGACCAGGCTTTGCATCGCGGCCGATCTCACCCTGCCGACGGAAACGATTGCCGTGAAAACCGTGGCGCAATGGCGCCGGGAGGCGGCGCCGATCGGCCGCCGCCCCACCGTCTTCCTGCTTCTAGGGGTCTAGTCCGGCCTTCTAGCGAATTCCCGCGGCTGAGTTGCGCAGGGCGCTCTCGACCAGCGCGCTCGCGGCGCTGGCGCCGAAGCGCCGGGCGAAGCGCTCGACCACGCTCTCGCGCGCCGAGAAGTCGACGATGTCCTCGGCTTTCACCACGTCGCGCGCCACCGACTCCAGACTGCCGAAGCCGTCGGCGATGCCCAGCTCGACGCTCTTCTGGCCGGTCCAGATCAGGCCGCTGAAGGTGTCCGGAGTTTCCTTCAGGCGCTTGCCGCGCCCCTCGCGCACCACCGCGATGAACTGCTGGTGGACGTCGGCGATCAGCTGCCTGGCGTGCGCCACGTCCTTCTCGTCGACCGGCGAGAACGGATCGAGCATGCCCTTGTTCTCACCGGCGGTGATCAGGCGCCGCTCGACGCCGAGCTTGTCCATCAGGCCGGTGAAGCCGAAGCCGTTCATCAGCACGCCGATCGAGCCGACGATGCTCGCCTTGGCTACGAAGATGCGGTCGGCGCCGACCGCGATGAAGTAGCCGCCGGAGGCGCAGACGTCCTCGACCACCGTGTAGAGCGGGATCTCGGCATACTGCTTGCGCAGCCTGCGCATCTCGTCGTAGATCATCTGCGCCTGCACCGGGCTGCCGCCCGGGGAGTTGCAGCGCACCACCACGCCCTGGGTGTTCTTGTCCTTGAACGCGGCCTGCAGCGCCGAAATCACGCGCTCGGCACTGGCGTCGGTGCCCGGCGCGATGAGGCCGCTCACCTCGACCATGGCGGTGTGCTTCTTGCCGCTGCCGCCGCCCTCGCTTCGTCCCTTCCAGTCCACCGCCAGAACCAGGATGAACGTGAGGTAAGCGAAGGTCAGCACCTTGAAGAAGATGCCCCAGCGGCGCGCGCGCCTCTGCTCCTTGAGCGCCGCCGTCGCCAGATTGGCGATCAGCTCGCGTTCCCACTGCGGATTGTTTTCAGTCATCCTGGAATCCCATGAAGTAAACCGAGCCGTCGCGCTCTTCGAGCCGCAGCTTGACCAGCGGCGTGCGGTTGCACGGGCCGCCGAGGCACCGCCCGCTTGCCGCCTCGTAGGTGGCGCCGTGAGTCGAGCATATCAAATCGCGCCCGTCGAAATCGAAAAATACACCCTCCTGCCAGTCGAGTTCCATCGCGACATGGGCGCAGCGGTTGAGATACCCGTGCACGCGCCCGGCGTAGCGCACGGCGAACGCCGGCGCCGGCTGGCCGAAGTACTCGACCTCGAAGCGCACGCCGCGCCCGGAGTCGGCGAGCGCACCGGACTGGCAGATCAGGCGTTGGTCTTCAGCCACGCGCTCAATGCCTCTACTGTCGGGAAGCAGCCCAGCGACGGGCAGGCCCGCAGGCCCTCCTCGGTATGCGCGCCATAGGTCACCGCCAGGGCATCGACGCCGGCGGCATTCGCCATCTCCAGGTCGTGGGAGGTATCGCCGATCATGAGAACGCCCTCTTGAGGGATATCCAGTTGATTCATGAGCTCGAGAAGCATCGCCGGATGGGGCTTGGGATTGGTCTCGTCGGCACAGCGCGAGGCGCTGAAGTATTGCCGCAGGCCGCCGGCATCGAGCGCCCGGTCGAGGCCGCGGCGGCTCTTGCCGGTGGCGATGGCGAGAACGTGCTTTTCCTTCAGCCGCGCCAGCAGCTCGGTCATGCCCGGGAAGAGCTTCATCGTGTCCTCCCGCGCCAGGAAATGCCTGCGGTACAGCGCCACGAAATCCGCGTAGCGGCTTGCCGGAAGCTCCGGCACGGCACGGCGCAGCGAGTCGTGCAGCCCGAGCCCGATCACGTGCCGCGCGCGGGCGTCCTCCGGCACCGGCAGCCCCATCTCGGCGGCGGCCTGCTGGATGCATTCGGCGATGGTGCCGGTGGAGTCGATGATGGTGCCGTCCCAGTCGAACACGATGAGCGGGTACCTCATGTCAGCCTTTGCTCGATGAAGCCTCTCATCCCATCCGGAACCGCCGCTTTGAAGGCAAGCGCGTCGCCCGACAGAGGATGCTTGAAGGAAAGACTGGAGGCGTGGAGCATCAGCCGCTTCACGCCCTGCTTTGCCAGCTCGCGGTTCAGCGGGAAGTCGCCGTATTTGTCGTCCCCCAGGACCGGATGTCCGGCATGGGCCAGGTGCACCCGGATCTGGTGGGTGCGGCCGGTCATCAGCCGCACTTCGAGAAGGCTGAACGACGCGTGCTGCTTGAGGACCTTCACTTTGGTTGCTGCCGTCTTCCCATCTTCCCGTACCGCTACGCGCCGCTCGCCTTGAGCGGTTACGTACTTGTGGAGCGACTCCGTGATGTCGAAGCTCTTCCGGGCGGGACTCCCCTTGGCCACCGCCAGGTAGGTCTTCTCGATCAGGCCTTCGCGGAGCATGCGGTGCAGCTCGACCAGGGCGCTGCGCTTTTTGGCCACGATCAGCAGCCCGGAGGTGTCGCGGTCCAGCCGGTGCGCCAGCTCCAGGAACTTGGCCTGCGGCCGCTCCACGCGCAGCGACTCGATTACGCCGAAGCTGACCCCGCTGCCGCCGTGGACCGCGACCCCCGACGGCTTGTCTATTACGATCAGGGCGGCATCCTCGAAAACCACCGGTAAACCGAGCGGTTTTGCCGTTTGGGCCTTCTTTTCTGCAATTCTGATCGGAGGGACCCGGATCTTGTCCCCCGCCTTGAGGCGGTAGTCGGGCTTTATGCGGCCGCTGTTGACCCGGACCTCGCCGCTGCGCAGCACCCGGTAGACGTGGCTTTTCGGCACGCCTTTGAGGATGCGCAGCAGGAAATTGTCGATGCGCTGGGCCACGCCTTCTTCCCCGACTTCAAGCGTCGTCGCGCGAGCCTTGCTTAAGTCATTCATTCTCCGTATTATCTCGCGTCGCTTCGAGTTGCGAGGCACAGGTGGAGCGGTCTGCTGAATACGGCAGCGAGCCCCTGCAACCCGCCTCCGTCCGGCCATAGCCGGGCCTGAAGCGCTGGTTAATTTCGCTCACCGGAAGTAGCGATTCGCACTGGAAGCGCGCGTAGGCGGACTCTAGCCCCTACTCAGAATTCCTTTTGAGGAAACCCACTAGGAGAGCACGGACCGACTAGCAATCGGATCTCCTGCGCGCGCAGGAGAACAAAAAGTGAAGCGCATGCTGTTTAACGCGACCCAGCAAGAAGAGCTGAGAGTCGCGATAGTCGACGGACAAAAACTGGTCGACCTGGACATCGAGTCCGCATCAAGGGAGCAACGCAAGAGCAACATCTACAAAGGCATCATTACCCGCATCGAGCCCAGCCTCGAAGCTGCCTTCGTAGATTACGGCGAGGAAAGGCACGGGTTCCTGCCTTTCAAGGAAGTCGCCCGCAGCTATTTCAAGCCGGACATCGACGTCGGCCGCGCCCGCATCCAGGATGCGCTGCGCGAGGGCCAGGAGCTGATCGTCCAGGTCGAGAAGGACGAGCGAGGTACCAAGGGTGCCGCGCTCACGACTTTTATTTCTTTGGCAGGAAGATATCTTGTTCTGATGCCAAACAACCCGAGGGGCGGCGGCGTATCGCGCCGCGTCGAGGGCGAGGACCGCAACGAGCTGCGCGACACGCTCGACCAGCTGAAGCTGCCCGAGGGCATGAGCGTCATCGCACGCACCGCCGCGATCGGCCGCTCCCCCGAGGAGCTGGAGTGGGACCTGAACTACCTGATGCAGCTCTGGACCGCGGTCGAGGGCGCCTCGGCGGACCAGTCGAAGAAGCCGTTCCTGATCTATCTCGAGTCGAGCCTGGTAATCCGCGCGATCCGCGACTACCTGCAGCCCGACATCGGCGAGATCCTGATCGACACCGAAGAGATCTTCGAGCAGGCCAAGTCGTTCATGGCCACGGTGATGCCCGGCAACGTCGGCAAGGTGAAGCTGTACCGCGACGACGTGCCGCTGTTCTCGCGCTTCCAGATCGAGCACCAGATCGAGAGCGCCTATTCGCGCCAGGTCGCCCTGCCCGCCGGCGGCGCCATCGTCATCGACCACACGGAAGCCCTGGTCGCGATCGACGTCAACTCTGCACGCGCCACCAAGGGCGGCGACATCGAGGAGACCGCGTACCGCACCAACCTCGAAGCCGCGGAAGAAGTGGCGCGCCAGCTCAGGCTGCGCGACCTCGGCGGCCTGATCGTCATCGATTTCATCGACATGGAGTCGCAACGCAACCAGCGCGAGGTGGAGAATCGCCTGCGCGAAGCGCTGCGCTTCGACCGCGCCCGGGTGCAGATCGGCAAGATCTCGCGCTTCGGCCTGATGGAGCTTTCCCGCCAGCGCCTGCAGCCGTCGCTCGAGGAAACCGCGCACATGAGCTGCCCGCGCTGCAGCGGCACCGGCTTCATCCGCGGCACCGAATCCACCGCCCTGCACGTCCTCAGGATCATCCAGGAAGAGGCGATGAAGGAGAACACCGGCGCGGTGCACGCGCAGGTGCCGGTCGACGTCTCCTCGTTCCTGCTGAACGAGAAGCGCGCCGAGATTCAGAAGCTGGAAGGCCGCCTCAAGGTCACGATCGTCCTGGTGCCCAACCCGCACCTGGAAACGCCGCACTACAAGGTGCAGCGCCTGAAGCACGACGAGCTGAACGCGATGGAGCACGTGCCCTCCAGCTACGAGCTGGTGGAGCGTCCGGAGGAGCCCAAGGCGCCCGGCGCGGAAGAAGAGTCCAAGCGCGAGCGCCAGGAGGCGGTGGTCAAAGCCATCACGCCCTCGCAGCCCGCTCCCATGGTCGACGAATCGCTGCCGCGGCCGGCGCCGCGCTCGGCGCCGCAGCCGGCGCCCGTGGCCGTTGCCCAACCGCAGCAGCAGCAGCGGGCGCCGCAGGCGGCAGCCCCGGCGACGGGCGGCGGATTCCTCAGCCGCATCTTCGGCGGTCTATTCAGCGCCCAGCCGGCGCCCGCCCCCACGGCGGCCCCGGCAGAAGCGCCCCGCCCCGCGCAGCGCGACCAGCGGCCTGAACATCGCCGCGACGGTCGCGGCGGGCGCGACCGCGGACGTGACGGTGGCCGCGGCCGCGACGGCGGACGCGATGGACGAGGTGGTGGTGAGCGCCAGGACCGGCAGCAGCAAGGCCGGCTGGAGGGCCAGCGCCGCGACGGCCAGCCGCGAGGCGAGCGTGGTGACCGAGGCGGACGCGATCGTGGCGGCCGACCCGACCAGCAACGCCAGCCGCGGCCGCAGCAAGGCCAGCCGCAGCAGCAGGGCCAGCCGCAGCAGCCGCGTTTCGACGAGCAGGGCCAGCCGCAGCAGCCACGCCCGGAGCAGCAAGGACAGCCGCCGCAACAGCCGCAGCAGCCGCAGCAGCCGCGTCCCGAGCAGCAGCAAGGGCAGCCGCGTCAAAACCAGCCGCGTGAAGGCCAGCCGCGTGACGGCGATGGCAGCGAGCGCGGCGGACGCCGCCGCCGGGGACGCGACCGGCACCGCGGCGAGCGCGGTGACCGTGGCGAGCGTAACGGCCAGCAGTCAGGCGGCCAGCAGCGCCCGGGCCAGCCACCCACCTTCCTGATGAAGGATGACACCCGCCGCGAAGACCAGCTGCGCGAAGAACAGCGCCTGGAAGGTCTACGGATGCGGCAGCAGGAAGAGCACCATGAGGAGCCGCAGCACAGCGAAGCCGCGGTTCATGCCGCTCCCCCGCCGGCCGCCGAGCCGCGCTACGAGGAGCCACGCTACGAGGCAGCCCCACGCCAAGAAGCGCCACGCGAGGAAGCACCACGCTACGAAGCGCCCCGCCAGGAGGCACCGCGCTACGAGGCACCCCGCGAAGAAGCACCGCGCCGTCAGGAACCGAAGATCGACCCCAAGCAGCTGCTTGAGAGCGCCGGCCTGGTGATGATCGAGACCGATCGCGCCAAGGCGCCGTCGCTGCCGTCGTCCGAGGAGCCGCAACCCCTGGGGCGGCCGCGGCGCGAGCGCCCGAAGGTCCAGGAGGCCGACGACCTGGTGCAGATCGAGACCGGGCCTAAGAAGTAGCTTTTATCTCGCTGAGAAGGCCAAGGCAGGCTGCCTCGACCATGTCGAGCACCTGCTCGAAGCCTTCCACCCCGCCGTAGTACGGGTCGGGCACATCGTGCCCTTCGACCAGCATCCGCAGCTTGCCCTGGTGCTGCGGCGGGCAGTGGTGCTGCATGATCTCCAGGTGGCCGCGGTCCATCGCCACCAGCAGGTCGAACTCCTCGAAGTCGCGGCGCCGCAGCTGCCGCGCGCGCTGCTCGCCGATTTCGTAGCCGCGGTTGCGCGCGTGCTGCTGCGCGCGGCCGTCGGGCGGAGCGCCGACGTGGTAGTCGTGGGTTCCGGCAGACTCGACCTGGACTGCAATCTTCATTTTTTCCGCAAGATGACGCAGGACGCCTTCGGCCGTCGGCGAGCGGCAGATGTTGCCGGTGCAGACGAACAGGACCTTCTTCATTCCGGTGTGAGCGCAATGCCGAAAACGCGCTTCTTCAGCTCGGCGAGCTGGTCGCGCGCCTTCGCCGCCTCCTCGAACTCGAGGTTCCTCGCGTGCCCGACCATCTTCTTCTCCAGCGCCTTCATCTCGCGCGCGATCTGCTTCTCGGACATGGCCTCGTAGCGCGCCTCTTCCTGCGCTGCCTGCATCTGCGAGGGGTCGTACACGCCGTCGATCAGGTCCTTGATGCGCTTGATGATGCCCTGCGGCGTAATGGAATTCTTCTTGTTGTACAGGATCTGCTTATCTCGCCGGCGCTCGGTTTCCGCGATGGCGCGCTTGATCGAATCGGTGATGGTGTCGGCGTACAGAATGGCCGTGCCGTTGATGTGGCGCGCGGCGCGGCCCATGGTCTGGATCAGCGAGCGCTCCGAGCGCAGAAAGCCTTCCTTGTCGGCGTCGAGGATCGCGACCAGCGACACCTCGGGCAGGTCGAGGCCCTCGCGCAGCAGGTTGATGCCCACCAGCACGTCGAACTCGCCCAGTCGCAGGTCGCGGATGATCTCGACGCGCTCGACCGTCTCGACCTCGGAATGCAGGTAGCGCACCTTCACCTTGTGCTCGGCGAGGTAGTCGGTCAGCTCTTCGGCCATGCGCTTGGTGAGGGTGGTGACCAGGACCCTCTCCTTCTTGGCGACCCGAAGGGAGATTTCCGTCAGCAAGTCGTCCACCTGCGTCGACGCCGGCCGCACGATCACCGTCGGGTCGATCAGCCCGGTGGGCCGCACCACCTGCTCGACCACCTGCGCCGATTGCCTGCGCTCGTAGTCCGCCGGCGTCGCCGAGACGAAAGTGGTCTGCCTGACGACCTTCTCGAACTCGTCGAAGCGCAGCGGCCGGTTGTCGAGCGCCGAGGGCAGCCTGAAGCCGTATTCGACCAGGTTCTCCTTGCGCGAGCGGTCGCCCTTGTACATGCCGCCGAGCTGCGGGATGGTGACGTGGCTCTCGTCGACGATCATCAGCGCGTCGGCCGACAGGTAGTCGATCAGCGTGGGCGGCGGCTCGCCGGCCTGGCGGCCCGACAGGTGGCGCGAGTAGTTCTCGATCCCCTTGCAGAAGCCGAGCTCGGCGAGCATCTCCAGGTCGAAGCGCGTGCGCTGCTCGATCCTCTGCGCCTCGACCAGGCGCCCGGCTTTCTGGAAGAAATCGATCCGCTCGCGCAGCTCCGCCTTGATCGCCTCGACGGCGCGCAGGGTCGTCTCGCGCGGCGTGACGTAGTGGCTAGACGGATACACCGTGAACCGCGCCATCGGGTGCAGCGAGCGGCCGGTGAGCGGGTCGAAGACCTCGAGCTTCTCTATCTTCTCTTCGTCCAGGAATATTCTGATCGCGTGCTCGGCATGCTCGGCCGGGAACACATCGACCACGTCGCCGCGCACGCGGAAGGTGCCGCGCCGGAAATCCAGCTCGTTCCTCTCGTACTGCATGGCCACCAGGCGCGCCAGCACCTCGCGCTGCGTCGTTTTTTCGCCTTCGCGCAGGTGCAGGATCATGCCGTGGTACTCGGAGGGGTCGCCGATGCCGTAGATCGCCGAGACGGTGGCGACGATCACCACGTCGCGCCGCTCGAGCAGCGACTTGGTCGCCGACAGCCGCATCTGCTCGATGTGCTCGTTGATCGACGAGTCCTTCTCGATGAAAAGATCGCGCGACGGCACGTAGGCTTCGGGCTGGTAGTAGTCGTAGTACGAGACGAAGTACTCGACCGCGTTCTCCGGAAAGAACTCGCGGAACTCCGAGTAGAGCTGGGCGGCGAGCGTCTTGTTCGGCGCCAGAACCAGCGCCGGCCGCCCGAGGCGCGCGATGACGTTCGCCATGGTGTAGGTCTTGCCCGAGCCGGTGACGCCGAGCAGCGTCTGGTACGCCAGGCCGTCGGCGATGCCTTCGGCGAGCTTGTCTATCGCTTCGGGCTGGTCGCCGGCGGGCGCGAACAGCTGGTTGAGGCGGAAGGGACTGTCGGGAAAGGTGACGAGCACGTAGAATCGGTTGCTTAACCCTGCATTTTAACCCGATGAACGCTCCCCACTCGCCCTCTCCCCTCGCCACCGTGCCGATGGCGCCCAGCGACCCGATCCTCGGGGTCACCGAGGCCTTCGTCGCCGACCAGAGCCCGAAGAAAGTGAACCTCGGGGTCGGCGTGTATTACGACAACGACGGCAGGATCCCGGTGCTCGAGTGCGTGCGGCATGCGGAAAGCGAGCGGCTGAAGGCCGTCGCGCCGCGCGGCTACCTGCCGATCGACGGCATCGCGGCCTACGACAAAGCGGTCCAGGCGCTGGTTTTCGGCAGGGAATCAAAGGCCCTGCAGGAAAACCGCATCGTCACCGTGCAGGCGCTCGGCGGCACCGGCGGCCTCAAGATCGGCGCCGACTTCCTCAAGCGCATCAGCCCCGAGGCTCAGGTCTGGATCAGCGACCCGAGCTGGGAGAACCACCGCCAGCTGTTCGAAGCGGCCGGCTTCAAGGTGAACTCCTACCCCTACTACGATGCGAAGACCCACGGCCTCGATTTCGCCGCCATGCAGCGCGGCCTGGCCGAGCTGCCCGCCGGCTCCATCGTGGTGCTGCATGCCTGTTGCCACAACCCGACGGGCGTCGACCTGACTCCCGAGCAGTGGCCGGTGGTGCTCGACATCGTGAAGGCGCGCGGCCTGGTGCCGTTCCTCGACCTCGCCTACCAGGGCTTCGCCGACGGCCTGGAGCAGGACGCCTTCGCGGCGCGCCTCTTCGCCAACTCGATGAGCCCGGTGTTCCTGTCGAGCTCGTTCTCCAAATCGTTCTCGCTGTACGGCGAGCGCGTCGGCGCATTGAGCGTCGTCGCCGGCAGCTCCGAGGAAGCCCTGCGCGTGCTCTCGCAGGTCAAGCGCATCGTGCGCACCAACTATTCGAACCCGCCCACGCACGGCGGGCAGATCGTCGCCACCATCCTCGGCAACCCGCAGCTCATCAGCCTGTGGGACCGCGAGCTCGGCGCGATGCGCGATCGCATCAAGGCGATGCGCAAGCAGCTCGTCCAGACCATCCACCAGAAGGCGCCAGGCACCGACTTCAACTTCGTCCTGGAGCAGCGCGGCATGTTCTCCTACTCCGGCCTGACCAAGGAACAGGTGGGCCGCCTGCGCTCGGAGAACTCGATCTACGCCATCGACACCGGCCGCATCTGCGTGGCCGCGCTCAACACGAAGAACGTCGACTACGTCGCCGACTCAATCGCCAAGGTCCTCAGGTAAAATTCGGCAGTTCTGCAGCAATTCCCCGATAGCTCAGTTGGTAGAGCGACGGACTGTTAATCCGCAGGTCCCAGGTTCGAGCCCTGGTCGGGGAGCCACTTCTACGAACTCAACCGCCGCAGAGCTCAGCTATAGGCGCTGGGAGGCGATGCGGGCGCCTTCGGCGAGCGCGCGCAGCTTCGCCCAGGCGACGCTCTCCGGGATCTCGGTGTTACCCGCGGTGGAGCAGAAGCCGCAGTCATTGCCGAACAGCACATTTTCCGGTCCGGCGGCCTTCGCCCAGCGCTCGATGCGATCGGCGACGACCTCGGGGTGCTCGATGGTGACGTTCGAGTGCGTGACTGCACCGGGGATGAGGCGCTTGCCGGGCGGCAGCTTCAGTTTCCCAAGCACGCGCCACTCGTGGTCGTGGCGCGGATTGGCGGCCTCGAAGGAATAGGCACCAGCGCGGATGGTGAAGAAGAGGTCAAGCACCTGCTCGAGTTGCAGGTCGGACAAGCGCGGGCCGAAGTTGACGCCGTAGCAGGTGTGGTAGCGGATGCGCTCCTCGGGCAGGCCTCGCAGCGCGTGGTTCAGGTGCTCGATGCGCTTTTGCATCCATGCGCGGTACTGTGCGACATCCATGTCCTTGCGCGAGTCCCAGGAACTGACCATACGGGGGTCGTCGATTTGAAGATAGAAGCCCGCATCGAGGATGGCCTTGTACTCCTCGCGCATGGCATCGCCGTAGGCCTCGAAATACTCTTCCTCGGTCCGATAGTGCTCGTTCGCCATGAACGGCAGAGGCGACGCGGCCGGCATGAAGGCTTCCTGTGCGCCCGCCGCTGCCATCGCGCGCTTGAGGTTCGCGATGTCGCGCTCGACGAACCTGCGTCCGACGTACTTGACCGGCGCGACGCATATGCTCGGCGCGACGCGGATGATGTTGGTGAACGGGCTATGCTCGAGCATGCCGCGGTAGTAGTCGGGGAACATGAGCGCGTCGCGGCCGTTCGGGTCGACCGGGCCGAGCGCGCCTTCGGGCTGCTTCGGAACGCGCGGCTCGAACCCGCCCATTCGCTCGGCGACATAGGCCCAGAAGCTCGGCTTGCTCATCTCGCCGTCGGTCACGACGTCGATGCCGGCCTCGACCTGCTTGCGCACGGCCTCGCCGACCTGCCGAGCGAGGAGCGACTCGTCCATCACCTTGCCGCTGGCGAAGTGCTCGCGCACGGCCTCCAGGATTTCAGTCGGCCGCGGCAAGCTACCGGTATGTGTCGTACGTATGCGGATCATGGCCTATATTAAGCGCGAATGTTCCAGTCCGGTCAGTCCTGCTCCAGCTTGAACTCGCGCACCGTCGCCGCCGTCTGCTCGTAGGTTTCCGCGAGGATCTTCGACAACTCATCGGGCGTGGAAGAGAGCGGCAGCGAGCCCGACTTCTCAATCATGGTGCGGTAGTCGGGCGTCTTCACCGCCTCGACCACGTGGCGGCCTAGCGTGGCGATCACCGACTGCGGCGTCCCACCCGGCGCGCAGATACCGAGCCAGCCGAAGCGCACGAAGCTGAGTCCCTTCTCCGTCATGGTCGGAATGTCGCCGGCCGCCGGCAGGCGCTCGGGGCTGGTCACGCCGAGGATGCGCAGCTTGCCGCCCTGGTGTGAAGGCAGCACCGAGAGCGTTGGCGAGACGAAGAGGTGCACCCGCCCGGCGAGCAGGTCGGGCAAAACCTGCGTCGCGCCCTTGTAGGCGATACCAGTCATCTGGATGCCGGTGAGCTTGCCGAGCTCGAGCGCAAGGATCTCCTGCGCCGAGCCGCGCCCGATTGACGCGTAGTTCACCTTGCCGGGGTTGGCCCGGGCGAAGGCGAGGAACGACTCCCAGTCCTTCGCCGGGACCTCGTTGGTGGCGGCGATGCCGTAGTAGTAGCGCGAGATCTGGCTGATCGGCGCGATGTCGGCAAGCTTGTAGCCCGCGTTCTTGTACAGCGCGAGGTTGATCGACTCGAAGTGCGTGCAGAGCAGCAGGTTGTAGCCGTCGCGCGCTTTGGCGAGCACGTCCTGCGTCGCGAGCTGTCCGCCCGCGCCGGGGCGGTTCTCGACCACGATGCGCTGGCCGAGCGAGGCGCCCATCTTCTCGGCTACCGCACGTGCGGGCAGATCCGTCGGGCCGCCGGCGGTGAAGCCCACCACGAGCCTGATCGGCTTGTCCGGATAGCTCTGCGCCTCCGCCGTGCCGATCGCCGCAATGCATGCCATCGAGATGAATCCACTCCTGCAACGTCGCATGTTTCCTCCCAGCGAGCTAGTTCGCCGCGGCTCTGGCGCCGGCGCTGCGGCTCGAGGCGTAGGCCGCGTCGACGACTTTCATCGCGGCGACGAGATCGTCCAGCCCCGCCACCGGCGGCTCCCCGCGCTCGAAGCGCTCCAGCGATTCGCGCACGAACGCCGGATACCAGTAGCCGTTGCCGACCGAGGCGGTGCGGATCTCGCGCAGACCGCCGTCTGCGCCGCGGATCTCGATCACGTTGTCGCTGCGCGCGACTACATAGTGCTTCGTGGTGCGCACGCAGTAGCTGATGTCCCAGCCACCGCTCGGGCCAAGCAGCGTGTATCCGGTCTGCACGTTGCAGGCCGCCGACGGCGAGCGCAGGCTGACCGAGGAATAGTCCTCGATCGGCAGGCCGAACGTATGGTTTCCCATCAGCGCGGACACCTCGGCGGCGGGGCCGCCGGTGAACAGGCGGAACAGGTCGAAGAAGTGCACGCTGAGGTTGATGGTGGAGCCACCGCCTGAGAGCGCCGGGTCGAGCATCCAGGCGCAGCCGTCCTTGGCGTAGCGGTCCGGGCTGCCTGCGATGAAGCGGAATGAAGCCCAGGTCACGGGCTCCTCGCGCGCCAGTGCGAGGACCTCGCGCGCGAAATCGCCGACGCGCAGGCTGAACCCGGTTCCGACATGCAGGCCGCGCGCCGCCGCGCGGTCGCGCAGCGACGCGACGGCGGAGGCATTCAGGCCGGCCGGCTTCTCCACAATGAACGGCACGCCGCGCTCGATCAGCCAGGCAGCGCTGGCAGCCATGTCGCAATGGCGACCGAACACGAAGGCGAAGTCGGGCTTCTCGGCTTCGACCAGCTCACGGTAGTCCGCATAGCCCGGCGTGCCAAGCTCGTCCTGCGCTCGCCTCAGGGCCGCGGGAACCGGGTCCGACACTCCCACGATGCTGCGCCCGGGAAGCTTGGCGAGCGGCCGGTAGTACATCGGCGCGTGCCAGTGCGACACGCCAATCAGCGCTATGCGCATCGAAACGGTGCTTGAGGCATACCCCAATACCATAATACGGTGGGCACCTCGCTCACAAGGAGAGACGCGGAACATGGGCAGCTCATTTCTCAGCGCAGCGCTGGCGTCGGCGCTGTTGCTCTCCGGCGCGGTCTCGGCACAGGAGGCCTGGCCGAACCGCCCGATCCGCCTGGTGATTCCGTTCGATCCGGGCGCCGGCAGTGACGCAATCCACCGCTACTTCGGCGGCGAGCTGTCCAAGGCGGTAGGCCAGCCGGTCGTCGTCGAGAATATCAGCGGCGCCGGCGGCTCGATCGGCGCAACGCGCGTGGCGCGGTCGCCCGCCGACGGCTATACGCTGCTCGGCACTCTGGTCACCGCGGTGGCGGCGCTGCCGCACCTGCAGCGCCTCCCCTACGACCCGGTCAAGGACTTCACCCATGTCGCCCGGCTCGGATATCCGGTCACGCTGATCGGCGTCAACAACGAGACCGGCATCAGTACGCTGCAGGAACTGATCGCGCGCGCGCGCAAGGAGCCGGGCAAGCTCGCGTTCGGCTCCGCCGGCATCGGCAGCGCGCCGCAGTTCCGGCTCGAGGCGTTGATGAGCGCCACGGGTATCGCCATGACGCACGTGCCCTACAAGGGCGGCTCGGCCTACGTGAGCGACCTGCTCGCCGGCCGCATCCAGGTATTTGCCGATGGCACGCTCGGCATCAGCCTGGGCAAGGCGGGCAAAGTCAAGCTGCTGGCGGTGCTCGACGAGAAGCGGGTCAAGGAATTTCCGGAGCTGCCGGCGATCCACGAGCTGGTGCCGAACTACAAGATCCCGCCGACCTGGTTCCTGGTGCAGGCCCCGGCCGGGCTGCCGCCCGCGATCAGGACGCGCATCGCCACCGAGCTGGCAAAGATCTCGCAGCGCAAGGAGACCGCCGAGTTCCTGGATACCGCCGCCATCCGGCCGTCCAGCGACAGCCCCGACTTTAATCTCGCCGCGGAGGTTCAGGCGGCCTACGACATGTACGGCGAGATGATCAAGCGCCTGAACATCAAGGCCCCGTAGCCCCGCATTCCAACAGGAGACCTGCATGTCAGAATCACGCTATACCGCCCTCAAGCGCTCCTTCTGGGGCCTGCTGCACGACCATCTGCGCATCAAGGACGAGCCCAGCACCGACCTCGCGAAGCGCGTGCAGCGCCTCGAGGACGAGCTGGCGCTGCGCGACCTGCTCAATACCTACACCTACTACTACGACGGCAGCGACCTGGAGGGCGTGATCTCTGTGTTCACCGACGACGCGACGCTCGTCAACCCGCGCGGCACGTACGTAGGCGCGAAGGCGATACGCGAGAACTACGCCTACAACATCTCGAACCGCAAGATGTCGTTCCACTACGCGACCAACGTCGTCGTCCGCGTGAGCGAAGACGGCAGCGAGGCGGCGGTCTCCGCCTTCTACCACGCGACCACCATCTACGCGTCGCGCTCGCTCGCCTCCAACGGCGGCAGCTATTCGATCCGCGCGCGCAGGGGCTCGGGCCGCTGGAAGATCGCGGAGATGCGCATTACCTACAACTATCGCGCGCGCCTCGCCGCCGACAATCCCGCCGACGCCCTCAAGCCGTTCCCGGCGCCGACCCGCGCCGAGTCCTCGAAGGACTGGATCGGACCCGAAGCGATGCTTTGAGCCGGGAGTGCCTAGCGGATTTTCTTCGCCACCTCGACTAGCTGGTCGAGCGCTTTGCCCCAGCCGTCGTGGAAGCCCATATCGGCATGCTTCTTCACGTCCGATTCGTTCCGATGCATGGCGATCGCCGTGTACCTCGTTCCCTTGCCCTGCTTCTTCAGCAGGATGGTGGCGGTGAAGATGAGATCGTCGGCGCCTGAGGCGCCGCTGCTGGCCGGCCGGTAGCCGGGAAGCAGCGCGTTGGTCCAGGTCAGCCGCTCGTTCTTTACGACCTCGAGAAAACAACCGGTGTTGGGGAATTTCTGCCCTTCCGGGGACTGCATCACGAAGTAGAAGCGGCCGCCGGGTCGCAGGTCGACCTCGGCTTCAACGGTCTTCCACGGTGCCGGGGTGAACCATTTCTTGAGGTGCTTGGGCATCGTCCAGCACGCCCAGACGAGGGACGGCGGCACGTCGACTACGCGCTCCAGGATGAGGTCGAGTTTCGGATCGGGTTTGAACGGCTTGCTCATTTCTGCTGCTCCCTGAGTTCGTCGAGGTAATCGTCGAGCTGGTCCAGGCGGCGCGTCCAGAGCGCACGCTGCTTCGCCAGCCAGCCTTCGGCAGTCTTCATGGCCCGCGGGGCGATGCGGTAGGTGCGCACCCTGCCCGCCTTGCTGGAGCGCACCAGGCCGCAGTCTTCCAGGACGTCCAGGTGCTGCGAGAAGGACGGCAGCGCCATGCTGAAGGGCTGGGCCAGCTCGCTCATCGGCGCCGGGCCGCCGGCGAGGCGCTCGAGGACTGCCCTGCGCGTGGGGTCCGCAAGCGCCTGGAACACCCGGCCGATGTCGATTGCTTGGTTAGGCATCTGCCTAACTATAGCGGCAAACAAAAAGGGCCGCTAGCGCGGCCCTTTTCATAAGCTGTGAGCGGGTCTAAAGGTCTTCCTGCGTCGCGGCGGCGGCAAGCTGCAGGCTCTGCCGGTTGAAGTCGGAGTAGGTCACCTTGCCGTCGAGCAGGCGGATCACCAGCATCTGCTGGAACACGAACGCGCTGCGGGCGTAGGCGGCTTCCTCGGACTTCAGGTGAGCGCGGCGGAACTGGGCGCCGGCGTCGAAGCAGGACTTCCTCGCCTCGATCCACTGGCCGATCGCGACGCGCTCCTGCGAGGTGGCGGCGCGGTGCACGGCACGGCGCGGCGCGCCGGCGTAACCGATGATCATCTTGTCGGCGATGACCGAGAAGCGCGCATCGGTCGCGAGCGAGTCGTTGCAGCGGACGGTCGGGTCGTTGACGTCTTCGGCGGCGTCCTGGGCATAGGCGCCGAAGCTGGCGGCCGTGGCGAGGATCGCGGTGCAGATCAGTTTTGTCGCTTTCATCTTTGTCTCCCTTCCGGCAAACCAGGCCGCCGGTGTGTGAGTGCATTTCAAACCAACTCGCGCTGCGCGCCTATAGGGGAACGGTCATGACTTGTGCGGTCGAACACTCCCTCACAGGAGTGTCGGATCGGCGACGATTGTCGAGCGGCCGACACAAAAAAAAGGGCCGCTCACGCGGCCTCTTGTTCTTGTCCCCCGGGTATTCCCCCCCGGTTTTTAGATCTTGCGCTGCGCTACCGTGCAAAGGCCTTCCTGCAGCCCGACGCCGACGTATTCGTCGGCTTCGGAGGAGCGCTCGGGCGCCGGCGCGCTCCAGCGGCCCGGCTCGTTGAGGTCCTGGGCGGCGTCCTGCGCATACGCGCTCAGGCTGGTGGCCATTGCGACGATTGCGATGAGGATCAGTTCGGCTTTCATGTGGTCTCCCTGGCTCGATAGTGGATGGTCAGATTTCCTGCCCGGCGGCCTCGACCAGCTCGAGGCGGCGCTTGTTGAATTCGGTATAGGTCACGCGGCCGTCCTGCAGCTCCGCTACCAGGCGCTGCTGGAACACGAACACGCTCCTGACGAACGCGATCTCCTGCGGCTTCGAGATGGCGCGGCGCTGCTGGGCGCCGGCCTCGAAGCATTCCTGCCGCTTGCCTAGCCACACCGCGACGACGGCGCGCTCCTGCTCATTCGCAACGCGGTCAAGGGGGCGCACCGAAGCGGCCTGCTTGCTATGGGCAAGCGCCACCTTGTCGGCGAGCACCTTCAGGCTGCCGTCCTTGGCGAGCGAGTCGATGCAACTGGCGGTCGTTTGGGCATGGGCGCCGAAGCTCATCGCCGCAGCCAGGATTCCGGTACAGATCGTTGTCGTGTTCATGGACGCATTTCAAGCCAACGCGAAGCGCGCGCCTATAGGGGAACGGTCAGGACTTGTGCGCCCGAACACAGGCTCACGCAAGCGTCGGAGAAACGACATAAACTGCGCGCACTGTCGGAGAAATGACATGACCTGCCGAGCACTTTTTCTCCTCCTCTGCGCCCTCGCGGGACAAGGACTTGCGCAGCCCTTCCCCGCCAAGCCGGTGCGCATCGTCGTGCCCTGGACACCGGGCGGGGTGACCGATGTGCTGACGCGCGCGGTGGCGCTGCAGATGGGCGAAGGGCTCGGCCAGCAGGTGGTGGTGGAGAACCGCCCGGGCGCGGGCGGCACGATCGGCATCGCCGCCGTCGCCAAGGCGCCGCCCGACGGGTACACGCTGGTGATGACCGACGTGCCCAGCCACGCCATCAGCGCCTCGCTCTACGCCAAGCTCCCCTACGATCCGGAGCGGGACTTCGAGGGCATCGCCATGGCCGCCGGCTCGCCGATGGTGCTCGCCACGCACCCGGGAATGAACGCGAAGACGCTGGCGGAATTCCTGCAAGTGCTGCGCGCGAACCCCGGCAAGTACTCGTATGCGTCCTCCGGCAACGGCGCCATCACCCATCTCGCGATGGAGCGCCTGAAGCGCATGGCCGGCGTCGACCTGGCTCACGTCCCGTTCAAAGGGACGGTTCCCGCCATCCAGTCGGTGCTCGCAGGGGACACCGCGATGGCCTTCGGCACCATCCCGGGCGTCGCACCGCAGGCGAAGGCAGGCAGGCTGGTGCTGCTCGGCGTGTCCTTCCCGCGGCGCTTCTCACAGCTGCCCGAGGTGCCGCCGATCGGCGAGCAAGTTGCGGGCTTCGACATGGGCTTCTATACGGCGCTCTTTGCGCCGGCGAAGACGCCGAAGGAAATCATCGACCGGCTGCACGCCGAGGTCGCCAAAGCGCTGGCCCACCCCAAGACGCGGGAAATCTACGCCGCCAGCGCCGCCGAGCCCGGCAGCATGAGCCCGGCCGAGCTGCAGGCCTACGTCGCGCGCGAGATCAAGGACTGGGCCGAGGTGGTCCGCGCCACCGGCTTGAAAGTCGACTAGTCGGCGAGCGCGTCGCGCAACTTCTCCTGCGGAACGTTGACCTGAACACCAGCGCGCTCGGTCTGCAGCGTCATCGTGACGCGGCAATCGCGCTCGCTCCAGCCGCGGCGCATGCCCTCCTCCAGCTCCGCAAGCGCGATGGCGCCGATCTTCATCGGCACGCCGGCTTCGCGCGCCAGCTCCATCGCCAGGCTCACGTCCTTGTGCGCGAGGCGCAGCGAGAACGCCGCCGGATCGTATTTCCCCGGCAGGAAGTGCTCGGCGAGCCGGTCGAAGGTGCGCTTGCGTCCGGAGGCGCCCTGGCGCAACGCCTTGAACAGCGCCAAAGGCTCGACGCCGCCCTTCACGCCGAGCGTGAACACCTCGGCGAGCGCCGCCTGCACTGCGAAGCTCGCGGCGTTGTGCGCCAGCTTGGCTACCGTGCCGGCGCCGATCGGGCCCACATACAAGGGTTGATCACCAATCGATTTCAAAATGGATAAATATCTTTCGAAAATCGACTGCTCGCCGCCGACCCAGACGGCGAGCTTGCCGGTCTCGGCGCCTTTCGGGCCGCCGCTCACCGGCGCATCGAGGAAATGGACGTTCTTCAGCTTGCCGTGGATTCGCCGGATGACCGTCGGGGAGTTCGTGCTGGTATCAAACCAGGCGGATACCCCCGTGACTTGTTGCCCTACGGCCTCTACTTCGGCGGGGCCGGGCAAGGACGTGAACAGCAGTTCGCAACCATGGATCGCGTCCGCAACAGAATTCTTCTGGTTCGGAAAGCCCTCGACCTTCCTCAAGTCGTAAACCTGCATCTCGTGGCCGGCGCGCTGCAGGTTGGCGGCCATGTGCCGGCCCATCGCGCCCAGGCCAATGAAGCCGATCCTCATACTTTGCGCTCGGCGAATACCTGTTTGGCGATCAGCGCGGCGCTGCCGGCGCGCGGCCAGCCGACGTAGAACGCGAGGTGGGTGATCAGCTCGATGATCTCTTCCTTGGTGACGCCGTTGTCGAGCGCGCGCATCAGGTGGCCGCGCAGCTGCTCCGGCGCGTCCTGCGTGACCAGGCTCGAGACGACGACCAGGCTGCGGTCGCGCTTGGCAAGGCCTTTTCTTTCCCAGACGTCGCCGAACACCACCTTGTCGGTGAGCTCGCCCAGCTTGGGGAACACGTCGCGGACCTGCCCGATGGTTGAAGGTAAGGCCATGTGAACTCCTGATTAGATTGGATGGCGGAAAACCCTATTATGGCGAGATGACCGAGCGCGGCGAAGCCGAATCGACCTATGCCTGGGTGCGGCTGGGCGTGTCCCTGCTGCTGATGACCATCGGCTCTACCGGCATGTATGTGATGGCGGTGGCGCTGACCCCGGTGCAAGCCGAGTTCGGCAGCGGCCGCGGCGGCGCCTCCCTGCCCTATACGCTGACCATGATCGGCTTCGGCGCCGGCGGCATCATCATGGGACGCCTGGCGGACCGCTTCGGCGTCGCCGTCCCGGTGATCATCGGCGCGTTCGGCCTGGGCACGGGGTTCGTGCTCGCCGGCCTGTCGCAAAGCCTGCTGCAGTTCGCCCTGGCGCATGGCCTGCTCATCGGCATGCTGGGGTGCTCGGCGACCTTCGCGCCGCTGGTCGCCGACGCCTCGCTCTGGTTCGACAAGCACCGCGGCATCGCGGTGGCGATCTGCGCCAGCGGCAACTATCTGTCGGGCGCCATCTGGCCGCCGATCCTGCAACACCTCTTCGACACCATCGGCTGGCGGCAGACCTACATCGGTTTCGGCCTGTTCTGCGCCGCCTCGCTGCTGCTGCTGTCGTTTGTCATGCGCAGGCGGCCGCCGGCCCTCGCCGCGCCGGCGGCGCCCGGGTCGCGCAGGGACACCAAGTCGCTGGGGCTGCCGCCGAGCACCCTGATGGTGCTGCTGTGTCTCGCCGGGGTCGGCTGCTGCGTGGCGATGTCGATGCCCCAGGTGCATATCGTCGCGTACTGCGGCGAGCTCGGCTTCGGCGCGGCGCGCGGCGCGGAGATGCTCTCGCTGATGCTCGGCTTCGGCATCGTCAGCCGGCTGGTTTCCGGCTGGATCTCGGATCACATCGGCGGCTTGCGCACGCTGCTCCTCGGCTCGGTGCTGCAGGGCATCGCCCTGCTCCTGTTCCTGCCGTTCGACGGACTCACGTCGCTCTACATCGTATCGGCGATGTTCGGCCTGTTCCAGGGCGGCATCGTGCCCGCCTACGCGCTGATCGTTCGCGAGTATTTCGATCCCAGGGAGGTCGGCACGCGCGTCAGCATCGTGCTCACTGCCACGATGATCGGCATGGCGCTGGGCGGCTGGATTTCAGGCGTGGTGTTCGACCTCACCGGCTCCTACCACGCCGCGTTCCTGAACGGCATCGCCTTCAACCTGTGCAACCTGGCGATCGTGTTCTGGCTGGTGCGCCGCGCGTCGCGGCGAAACGCGTTATTTCCCGCCTAGGCGTTATTTCCGGCCCAGGGCCTTCTTTTTCCACAGCTCCCACGGCCGCTCCAGCGTGCCGCGGTTCGCGGCCGTCGAGCGCCGGCCCTCCTCGTCGCTGAGAAACTCGATCGGCCCCTCGAGCTGGCCGGCCTGGATCTGCAGCTTGGCGTTCATCTCCGTATAGATGGAGCGGTACACCGCCTCGGGCACCCCGTCGCCCACCACCGTCATGCCGTGGCCGCGCATCAGCACGCAGGTGCAGCCGCCGAGGGTCTTCGCCAACGCCTGGCCGAGCGGGCGGTCGCGGATCAGCAGATCGTTTTCGACTTTGGTTTTCCTGATGTCGAAGACGGGCGTTCCCGACCAGAGGAACGCGCCCATGTGATAGATCGGCCGCAGCTTCGTGCGCGTCACGCCGAACGGGATCGACGACGGCGAATGGCTGTGCACCACCGCCATCACCTCGGGCCGCGCGCGGTAGATCTCGCCGTGGATGTAGCGCTCGATGAAGCCCTTGCGCTTGTCCCCGGCCAGGGGCTCGCTGTCGGCGTCGAGCTCCATCAGGTCGGCGGCCGTGACCAGCGCCGGCGCCACGGCGCGCGACATGATGAAGCGATCCGGCCTCTTGTCGCTGCGCGCGCTGACGTGCCCGTACGCATCTAGCACCTCGTATTCGGCGAGGATGCGGCTGGCGGCGACCAGATCCGATATCAATTCTTTGCTGGCGTTGAGCTTTTTCATTGGCGCTTGGATGCGGCGGCCGGCGCGCCGCTCATGTTGGTGTCGTAGCCGGGTATGACGCGGATGTCGACGACACAGACCTTGCCGTCGCGCACCGCTTGAACAGCTTTCTCCATGGCACCCTTCAGTTCTGAAATCGATTTCACCGGTCCAATACCCTCCGCCCCCTGCGCGCGCGCCATCGCCGCGAGGTCGATGTCGGGCTCGTCGATGCGCTGCCCGATCCACTTGTTCTCGACCGGCCGCGAGCGCTCCTTGGCGACGCGCTCCTGGTGCAGCTCGTCGTTGTAGAAGGAACGGTTGTTGGCGATCAGCATCAGGCAGGGAATCCTGTAATGCGTCGCCGTCCACAACGCCGTGACGCCCATCAGGAAATCGCCGTCGCCGAGGATGCCGACAGCGATTCGCTTCGTTCCTTTCAGGGCGAGCGCGGTGCCGATGACAAGACCCGGCCCAGCCCCCACGCCGCCGCCGCCATCGCCGCCGAGATAGTCGAGCGGATGCCTGAAGTGGCGATACGCACCGTTCCAGCCAAGCGGTAGCCTGGCCAGGCAAACATCCATGTCCTTTGCCGCCTGATTGAATGCATTCGCCAAAGCGCGGATGGAAACTACAGTGTCCTGTCCTCCGGGCGCTTCGACGCGCGCGGGAATGGAAGCGGCCCTTGGCCGGATTTCATTCAACAGCAGAGGAAGCACCGGGTCCGGCTCGCACATCATGTAGACATCGGCGGGCGGAAGACCCTGGTAGTCCATGCTCCATCCGCGGTGCGAGTGCGCGTCGGGCGAAACCAGGATCACCTTGCAGCCGATCGGCTCGCTGCCCCACGCCTGCTTGAGCGCGCCGGCGGTGTCGACCCAATCCAGCGATAGCACGACGTCGGCGTCGCGCAGCAGCTTCTTGCCGTCGTCGGTCAGGAAGGTCGCCGGCGGAACCGGATGCAGCGGGTGGTCGGTCGGGAAGGCTGCGCCGGCTTTCATGTCGGTCATCACCTTCGCGTTCAATTTCTCTGCTACCGCTACGCGGGTCTTCCAGTCGCTTTCGGAGCGGGTCGTTCGACCGGCGAGGATGACCGGATTCTTGGCGTTGGAAAGAAGCTTGGCGGCTTGCTCCACGACGAGCTTCGAAGGAAGCACTGCTGGAGGAGCCTTGAAGCGGCTCACATCCGGCAGCGGCGGCAGCGTGCCGATCTTCGCTTCCTGCAGGGCGGCGTCGAGATTGACGTAGGTCGGGCCGCGCGGCGCGGTGTCGGCGATTTGCGCGGCACGCAGCAGGGCTTCGTAGGCGGCGGGCACCGAGGCGGGCTGGTTGTCCCACTTGGTGTAGTCGCGCACCAGCGCGCCCTGGTCGGACGACGTATGCAGCCAATCGATCCACGGCCGGCGCTTGGCGGCGTCCCAGGGGCCGGTGGCGCCCAGGATCAGCATCGGCACCCGGTCGCACCAGGCGTTGAAGATCGCCATCGTGCCGTGCATCAGGCCGACATTGGAATGCAGCACCACGCCCATCATGCGTTCCGCCGCGCGCGCGTAGCCGTGCGCGATCGCCACGGCCGACTCCTCGTGCAGGCACAGCAGCATTTGCGGCTTCTCGTTGCCGAGGTAGTTGACGATGCTGTCGTGCAGCCCGCGGTAGCTCGCGCCGGGATTGAGCGCGAGGTACGGGATGTCGAGCGCGCGCAGCATGGCGGCGATCGCGTCGCTGCCGTAAAGATCTTCTTGAATAGCACCAGCAACCGGTACGTCCCGGATGAATTCAGTCGCCACGAATCCCCGCCTCTTTGATGATCTTCCCCCACTTCGCGTTGTCTTCACGGATGAACTTCGCGAATTCGGAAGGCGAGTTCGTCCCCAGCTCGATGCCCTGCGGGCCGAGCTTGGCCTTCAGGTCCGCGCTGTTCAGGATCTTCGCCACCTCGGCGTGGATCTTCATCAGCACATCCTGCGGCGTCCTGGCCGGCACGAAGAGGCCGAGCCAGGGGTCGAGCGCGTAGCCCGGCACCGCCTCGCCGATGGTCGGCACGTTGCCCAGGTTCGGGAAACGCTCGGCGGCGCTGCTCGCCAGCAGACGCAGCTTGCCGTCCTTGACGTGCGGCAGCAGCGTGTTCGCCGCGCCGATCCAGACCTGGATGCGCCCGGGCAGCAGGTCGGCGATCGCCGGCGCCGCCCCTTTGTAGGGCACGTGGTTCATCTTCGTCCCCGTCATGAGCTGCAGCAGGGTGGCGCCGAGGTGCTGCGGGCTGCCGTTGCCGGAGGAGCCGAAATTCAGCTCGCCCGGCTTCGCCCTGGCGAACGCCACCAGCTCCTGCACCGAGCTTGCGGGCAGCGAAGGGTTGATCACCAGCAGGAACTGGATGCGCGCCACCTGGGTCACCGGCGCGAGGTCGGCCAGCGGGTCGAACGGCTGCTTGCCCAGGTAGGGATTGACGGAGAAGACGTTATCCGGCGCCAGCAGCCACGTGTAGCCGTCGGGCGCGCTCTTCGCCACCAGGTCCGAGCCGATGTTCTGGCTGCCTCCGGTGCGGTTCTCCACCACCACCGGCTGCGTCCAGACGCCCTGCAGCCCCTGGGCGATGGCGCGGGCGATGGTGTCCGGCGAGCCGCCCGGGGTCAGGGGCACGATGATCCTGACCGGGCGCTCGGGAAAGCTCTGCGCCGACCCGAGAGAGGTGAACAAGATCAGGAATACGGAAGCCAGCCAGCGGTACATGGGCCCTCCTCTTTGCTGCACGGCAGCAGTTCCGCGAACACTATTTGCAAGCTTGCCCGGTAAGACTACGATGGGCAACGCCCTACAAAGAGGAGGAGCGAAACCGTGTTGACCCCAGAAGAGCTGGCGAAGCTTGAAGGCGCCGAGACGCTGTTCCCGTCGCCCATTCCCGTGCAGTTCGTATCGAGCGATGAATTCATGCCGCAGCCCCAGACCGCGCAGCAGCGCGCGTTCGAGGTGCGCATCAAGGAGCTGGGCTCGAGCCTGGCGAAGAAGCACAACATGACGCGGCGCAGCTTCCTGAAGACCTCGGGCGGCATGGCGGCGGCATTCGTGGCGATGAACGAGGTGCACGCCAAGGGCGGGCAGCCCATCTACGCGGTGGAGAAGAACGAAGCTACCAATCTGGAGGTCGCGCAGGCGCGCGCGGACTCGCTGAAGGACCAGTTCGTGATGGACATGCACACCCACTTCCTGCGCGAGGGCACGCCCATCCGCGCCTTCGTCGCGCAGCGCGAGGCGGTCGGCAAGGCGGGCTGGAACCCGACGCTGGTCGGCAAGCCGCAGACCATCGACGACCTGATGTTCCCGAACTACTTCAAGGAAATCTTCCTCGACAGCGACACCAAGGTGGCCTGCATCAGCGGCTCCTACTCCGAGGACGAGAAATTCTCCTTCCTCACCAACCAGCAGAAATACGACGCGCGCGAGAAGATCAACCGCGAGGCCGGCACCAAGCGCATGTTCTCGCACGCCATCTTCACGCCCGGCCGCGACGGCTGGCTGGAGAAGGTGGAAGAGGAGAACGAGAAGCTCAAGCCGGACTCCTGGAAGGGCTACACCATCGGCGACAACACCAACAAGCACCTCGCCAAGCGCCCGTTCCGGCTGGACGACGAGAAGCTCATGTACCCGTTCTACGAGAAGCTGGTGAAGTGGAGCAAGCAGTACCCCGACCGCCCCGGCCTCAAGAACGTCTGCGTGCACAAGGGCCTGTTCCCGCCGTCGGTGGAAGCGCAGTTCCCCCAGCTCGTCGGCTACTGCCACGTCGGCGACGTCGGCAAGGCGGCGAAGGACTGGCCGCAGCTCAACTTCGTCATCTACCACTCGGCTTATCGCTGGGTCGCCGGGCCGGGCGGCACCGCTTCGGCCGCCTGGGACCAGCTGCAGCGCACCGGCCGCGTCGACTGGGTCACCGACCTCGCCGACATCCCGGCGCAGTACGGCGTCAACAATGTCTACGGCGACCTCGGCCAGATCTTCGCCCATAGCAACATGGCCGAGCCGCGCGTCGCGGCGTTCATGCTGGGCGCGCTGATCAAGGGCCTGGGCGCCGACCATGTCGTCTGGGGCACCGATTCGCTGTGGACCGGCGCGCCGCAATGGCAGATCGAGGCGCTGCGCCGCATGGAGATCCCCGAGGACATCCAGAAGAAATACAGCCTCGCGCCGATGGGCGCGGCCAACGGCCCGGTGAAGACGGCGATCCTCGGCGGCAACAGCGCCCGCATCTACGGCTTCACGCCGAAGATGCAGTCCTCGCTGCAGACCGACAAGGTGGCCTACTACAAGGGCCTCTACGAAAAGCACGGCAGCGAGCGCACCAACCTCGCCTACGGCTACGTCAACAAAGGGTAATGGCGCAACCACAAAGGGGCCCGCGACGAACTCGCGGGCTTTTTCTTTTATGACCGATCGCAGAGAGTTCCTCGCCGCGGGCATGGCTTCGCCGCTCCTGTTGGTGAGTTCTGAAGTAAAAGCACAAGACAAACCGGCCGGCACGGAACATTGGACCGTCAAGAAGACGCCCACCGGCGACGTCAAGCTCTTCATCTGGCGCAAGCGCCTGGCCCACGCGCCGCGCGGCCCGCTGGTCTTCGTGCACGGCTCGTCGGTGCAGTCGCAGCCGGCGTTCGACCTGCAGATTCCCAGCGAGGCGCATTCTTCGGTGATGGACTGGTTCGCCCGCCTGGGCTACGACACCTGGACCTTCGACTGCGAGGGCTACGGCCGCTCCGACAAGTCGCGTCCGGTCAACGCCGACATCTCGTGCGGCGCAGACGATCTGCTTGTCGTTTCCGACTATATCTTCAAGAATACGAATCAGAAACTTCTGATCTACGGCCCGTCCTCGGGGGCCTTGCGCGTCGGGCTTTTCGCCCAGCGCCATCCCGGGAACATCAAGCGCATCCTGCTCGACGCGCTGGTGTACACCGGGGAAGGCAGCCCCACGCTCGCCGAGCGCAAGAAGCGCCTCGCGCAGTACCGCGCTTCCAACCGGCGGCCGATCAACCGCGACTTCGTGCGCAGCATCTTCACGCGCGACGGCAACCCGGACGCCTACGACCCGCAGGTGGTCGAGCGCTTTGCCGACCAGGTGCTGGCGCTCGACGACTCGATGCCGACAGGCACCTACGTCGACATGTCGGCCAACCTGCCGGTCCTCGACCCCGCCAGGATCACGGTGCCCACCGCCATCCTGCGCGGCCAATGGGACGGCATCGCCACCGACAAGGACGTGATCGACTTCTTCGCCAGGCTGCCGAACCCGGACAAGCAGCTCACGGTGATGCCCGGCATCGCGCACACCAGCCTGCGCTCGAGGAACTGGCGCATGGTCTACGACCTGATCGACTCCTGCTGCAGCCGGGCGGGTCCCGTCTATACAGGGAAGGCATGAGCAAGCCCCTGTCCCGGGGCGTGCACCACCTCGCCCTCAACACCGACGACATGAAGATGACGCTCGACTTCTATACGCGCGTCCTCGGCATGCCGCTGGTGCACGCGCTCAAGGTGGCGCCCGGCATCGGCACCGGGCCGGGAAACCGCGGCAACCCGCCGTTCGAGAACCTGCGCCACTACTTCCTCGACGCCGGCGGCGACACCCTCCTCGCCTTCTTCGAGATCCCCAGGGGAAAGACGCCCAGGGCCGACCGCAACGCGATCGGCACCATGCAGCACGTTTCGTTCACGGTGTCCGAGGAACGCTTTGCCCAGGTAAGGAGCAACGTCGAGAAAGCCGGCCTGCAGTATCTCGGCCCGGTCGACGTCGGCGTCGACACCTGGTCGATCTACTTCTACGACCCGAACGGCATCCGCCTGGAGTTCTCGCACCAGAACGAGAGCGACCCGCGCGTGGTGAAGCGCTGGACGCAGACCAGGGCCGAGGCGCTCGAGGAGCTGCGCACGCTGTCGCAGGATGCCGCCTGGCTCGAAACCATGGTCGCGCACCTGCCCGACAGCCGCTAGACTGCGCGGCATGAAAATCCTCGGTATCTCCGGCAGCCTGCGCAAAGCTTCCTACAACACAGCCGCGCTGCGAGCTTGCAGCGAGCTCATGCCGCAGGGCATGACGCTGGAAATCGCCGAGATCGGCGACATCCCGATGTTCAACCAGGACATCTTCGATGCCGGCCTGCCGGAGCCGGTCAAGCGCTTTCGCGCCGCGGTCTCCGCGGCCGACGGCGTGCTGATCGCCAGCCCGGAGTACAACTTCTCGCTCGCGCCGGTGCTGAAGAACGCGATCGACTGGGCGTCGCGCCCGCCGAACCAGTCCTGGCAGGACAAGCCGGTGGCGGTGTTCTCGGTATCGGGCGGCCCGCTTGGCGGCGCGAGGGTGCAGTACGACATGCGCCGCATCCTCGGGCAGCTGTGGGCGCATGTGCTGCCGCGCCCGGAGGTGTTCATCGGCTCGGCGCAGAGCAAGTTCGACGCGCAGGGCAGGATCACCGACGAGGCCACGCGCAAGTTCCTGACCGACCTGCTGGCCGGCTTCGGAACCTGGATTACCCGGATGAAGAAGTAGCCAGGGAAAAGTACAGGTCCGAGAGGTCGGCACGCCTCGCGAGCTGCGAAGTCGAGGCCTCCAGCACGACCTTCCCCTTGATCAGCACGTAGGCGCGCTGCGCGAAGGCGAGCGCGATATCGAGCTTCTGCTCGACGATCAGCATGGTCAGGCCGCTCGCGCGCAGCTTCTCCAGCGATTCTCTTATCTGCAGGACGACAAGGGGCGACAGCCCCAGAAACGGCTCGTCGAGCAGGAGAAGCCGCGGCGCGCTCATCAGCGCGCGGCCGATGGCGAGCATCTGCTGCTCGCCGCCCGACAGGGTGCCGGCCGCCTGCAGGCGCCGCTCGGCGAGCTTGGGAAACAGGCCGTACACGAAGTCGTGCCTTTCCTTCAGGTCCCCCTTCAGCCGGATCGCGCCCAGGCGCAGGTTATCGGCGACGCTGAAGGGCGCGAACACCAGCCGGCCTTCCGGCACCAGGGCAACGCCCTGCGCGACGATCTCATGGCTCTTCAGCTTCTGTAGTTCCGAATTTTCGAAAGAGATGCTTCCCCGCCGGTACGGTACCGTCCCCGTGATTGCGGCCAGCAGCGTGGACTTGCCCGCGCCGTTCGGGCCGAGGAGCGCCACCGTCTCCCCCTTGTCGACGTTGAGGGCCACGTCCTGCAGGACCGGCGCCGCGCCGTAGCTCGCCGACAGGTCAGCGAGGCGCAGCATGACTGCCTCCGAGGTAGGCCTCCATCACGGCGGGATTCGCGCGGATCTCGTCGGGCAGGCCGTCGGCGATCTTGGCGCCGAAGTTGAGCACCACCACGCGGTGCGCAAGCGGCAGGAGGAAGTGCATGTCGTGCTCGATGAGCAGCACGGCGATGCCCCGCCCGGCGATGCCGCGGATGACGCTCGCGACGCGCGTCAGCTCCGCGGGCGTGAGCCCGGCCGCCGGCTCGTCGAACAGCATCAGCCGCGGCTCGCCGGCGAGCGCACGCGCGATCTCGAGCAGCCGGCCCTGGCCGAAGGAAAGCGTCGTCACGTCGGCGCCGCCCGCGTCGGCCAGCCCGACGAACTCGATCAGCTCTTCCGCCCGGCGGCGGCGCTGCGCCTCCTCGTTGTGCGCTTTCCTGGAAAACACTCCCATGTGAAAGCGCGTATGCGCGCCTACCAGCACGTTATCCACCACCGACATGCCGGCAAACGGCCGGTTGTGCTGAAAAGTGCGCAGGATGCCGCGCGCGGCGATCCTGTGCGGCGGCAGGCCGAGGATCGGCTCGCCGGCGAAGCGCACGTCGCCCGCGCTCGCCGGATAAGCGCCCGCGATGATGTTGAAGGTGGTGCTCTTGCCCGCGCCGTTCGGCCCGATCACGCCGAGGATCTCGCCTTCGTGCACGTCGAAGTCGAGGCCGCTCACGGCGGTCAGGCCGCCGAAACGCTTGGTCAGGTTCCTGACTTCAAGAACGGCGGATGGCATCGTACAGACCGATCAGGCCTTTGGGCTGCAGGAGGATTGCCGCGACCACCAGCACCCCGAAGACGAGCACATGGTGGTGCCCCACCAGCGGCGAGAGGAAGAACGGCAGCAGGAACAGCAGCACCGCGCCGATCGCGGCGCCGGCGTGGCGCCCTGCGCCGCCGACGATCACCATGAACAGCAGGAGGAATGCGTTGTCCAGGCCGAAGATCGGCGGCACCACCGTGTTGTCGACGAAGGCGGCGCAGCTGATCGGCCTCGCGGCAAGCGCGCTGGTCAGCGTGAAGGCGATCACCTTGGTGCGCGCCACGTCGACGCCCATCGCCGCCGCGGCTTCCGGGTTGTCGCGCACCGCGCGGCAGGCACGGCCGAACCACGAGCGGTCCAGGCGCAGGAGCAGCGCATAGGTGCCGAGCAGGAGGGCTACGATGACGGCCGTATACCAGGCTTTCCTGACGTGGAAACTAAATATGTCCGGCAGCCGGTAGTTTGCGATGCCGCCGGTGCCGCCGGTCACCGCGCCGCCCTCGTTCAGCACCACGATGAAGAGCTGCGCCAGCGCCAGCGTGGCGAGCGCGAGATAGAAGCCCTCCAGCCGCGTCGACGGGATTGCCACCGCCAGCGCGACCAGCACGCAGATCACCACCCCGAGCAAGATGGCGAGCGGCAGCGGCACGTGCAGCTGGAACAGGAGGATCACCACCGAATAGGCGCCGATGCCGTAGAAGGCGAAGTGCGAGAACGCCACCTGGCCGCAGATGCCGAAGAGGAAGTTGTAGCCGAGGGCGAGCACCACCCAAAGCAGCATCTTGCGGTAGACGTCGTTGTGGTAGTCGCCGAGGAAGAAGGCTGCGCCGGAGAGCAGCACGAACGCGCCCAGCCAGCGGAACAGGCTGCTCATTTTGGTTTGAGCAAGCCGGTGGGACGCACGACCAGGAAGACGATGAGGAACAGCAGCGGCACGCCCTGCGCGTACCCCGCCGGAACCGGCGCGTAGCGGATCGTCAGCTGCTCGGCGAAGGCGAGCAGCAGCCCGCCGAGGAGCGCGCCCTCGACGCGGCCGACGCCGCCGATGACCAGGGCGGTGAAGCCCTGGATGGCGAGCGGCACGCCCATCAGGTAGTGCGCCGAGACGTTCGGCGCGACGAGCAGGCCGCCGAGCCCGGCCACGCCGGCGCCGCCGGCGAACGACAGCGCCGTGACGCGCGACAGGTTGATGCCCATCAGCGCGGCGGCGCGGCGATTCAGCGATACCGCCTCGAAGCTTCTGCCATAGAGGGTTTTCTCAAAGAAGACCCAGAACCCCGCGAACACGGCCAGCGTGACGCCGATGATGAAATAGCTCTGGCTGCGGATGCCCAGGGCATACGGCACGGGATGGGGATCGGGTGGAAAGCTCACCGAGACGGACTCGCGGAACACCATCAGCATGCCGAGCAGCGCGAGGATCGGCGCCAGGACCGGCGCGCCCTTCTCCACCAGCGGCCGCACCGAGATGCGCTCGGTGACCCAGCCGACCGCGAGCATGAAAGCGACTACCGTGGCCATGCCGAGGGCGTAGTTCC